>Ga0209517_10000125_pt1 | contig 131283 bp, 116 predicted proteins | sample PeaSoiMetSII2010_FD_187695 | JGI IMG/M metagenome (GOLD analysis project Ga0209517, IMG submission 187695) | Peat soil microbial communities from Weissenstadt, Germany - SII-2010 (SPAdes) (version 2) | ecosystem: Environmental > Terrestrial > Soil > Wetlands > Peat | place: Germany...
CAGGCCCGTGTCCGGCATCACCTCCGATGTCTGCGCGCTTTGGGAGCGCTAGCCCCGGGGGCGAACTTCACGGAGGTTCCGGTCAACCCGGCAGCGTAGCTCTACTCGTGCCCATTTTCGAGACAAAGCATGCCCCACGTTCAACCCGTTTCTGAAGCCGCTCGACCGCTTCTGGCATCCATTAAACAGGTAATCTTGACTAAGAAGTACAGATTAGCTAATGTGGTTGTAGCCCAATAGCTTAGGAGTATACCCGGGTGAGCGATTCCACCAACACGATCGAGACCTTTGCGAATCAGGAATATAAGTGGGGGTTCGTCACCGATATCGATTCCGACGCCATCCCCCGCGGCCTGAGTGAAGACGTCATTCGCCTGATTTCAGCGAAGAAAAAAGAGCCGGACTGGCTGCTGGAGTGGCGCCTGAAGGCTTACCGGCACTGGCAGACGATGAAGGAGCCCACGTGGGCCAACGTGCACTATCCGCCCATCGACTACCAGGACATCATTTATTATGCCGCTCCGCGGAGCAAGAAAGACGGGCCGAAGAGCCTGGACGAGGTCGATCCGGAGCTGCTGAAGACCTACGCGAAGCTCGGCATCCCATTGCAGGAGCGGGAGTTGCTGGCCGGTGTGGCGGTCGATGCGGTGTTCGATAGCGTCTCGGTGGCTACCACCTTCAAGGCGAAGCTGAAAGCGCAGGGCATCATCTTCGGATCGTTCTCGGAGGCGGTGCAGGAACATCCCGACCTGGTGCGGCAGTATCTCGGGTCGGTGGTGCCGTCCTCGGACAATTTTTTCGCGGCGCTGAATTCGGCGGTTTTCAGCGATGGGTCGTTCTGTTACGTGCCCAAGGGCGTGCGGTGCCCCATGGAGCTGTCCACGTATTTCCGCATCAACGCCAAGGACACGGGGCAGTTCGAGCGCACCTTGATCGTGGCCGACGAAGGGGCTTACGTGAGCTACCTGGAAGGCTGCACGGCGCCCATGCGCGACACCAACCAACTGCACGCGGCGGTAGTGGAGCTGGTGGCGCTGGACAACGCCCAGATCAAGTATTCCACGGTGCAGAACTGGTACCCGGGCGATAAAGAGGGCAAGGGCGGGATCTACAATTTCGTGACCAAGCGCGGCGCGTGCCGGGGCGTGAATTCGAAGATCTCGTGGACGCAGGTGGAGACGGGCTCGGCCATCACGTGGAAGTATCCGAGCTGCCTGCTGATCGGGGACAATTCGGTCGGCGAGTTTTATTCGGTGGCGCTGACCAATCACTTCCAGCAGGCCGATACCGGCACCAAGATGATCCACATCGGGAAGAACACCACCAGCACCATCGTCTCGAAGGGCATTTCGGCGGGGCACGGGCAGAACACGTACCGCGGCGGGGTGAAGATTCTGAAATCGGCCTCGGGCGCGCGCAACTACTCGCAGTGCGATTCGATGCTCCTGGGCGACCAGTGCGGGGCGCACACGTTCCCCTACCTGGAGGTGAAGAACACGTCTTCGCAGGTGGAGCACGAAGCTTCCACGTCGAAGATCGGGGAGGACCAGATTTTCTATTGCCGGCAGCGCGGGATTTCGACCGAAGACGCGGTCTCGATGATCGTGCACGGATTCTGCAAAGAAGTGTTTCGGGAACTGCCGATGGAGTTTGCCGTGGAGGCGCAGAAGCTGCTGGGTGTCAGCCTGGAAGGAAGCGTTGGATAGATAAGATGTCACTACTGGAGATCAGAGATTTACACGCGACGGTGGGAGACCGGGAGATTCTGAAAGGCATCGACCTGACGGTGGATGCCGGCGAAGTGCACGCCATCATGGGGCCCAACGGCTCGGGCAAGAGCACGCTGGCGCAGGTGCTGGCGGGGCGCGAGTTGTACCAGGTCACCGGGGGCCAGGTCATCTACGACGGGAACGATCTGCTCGCAATGTCGCCCGAGGACCGGGCGCGCGCGGGGATCTTCCTGGCGTTTCAATACCCGGTGGAAATTCCGGGTGTCAGCAACATGTATTTTCTGAAGGCGGCGCTGAACACCGTCCGCAAGAGCCGCGGACTCGAGGAACTGGACGCGTTCGATTTCCTGTCGCTGGTCAAGGAAAAGATGAAGCTCATGGAGATGGACCAGGCGCTGCTGAACCGGCCGGTGAACACGGGATTTTCGGGCGGTGAAAAGAAGCGCAACGAGATCTTCCAGATGGCCGTGCTGGAGCCGCGGCTGGCGATTCTGGACGAGACGGATTCGGGGCTGGACATCGACGCGCTGAGGACCGTGGCGGGCGGCGTGAACGCGCTGCGCGGGCCGGAGCGCGCCATGATCGTGGTGACGCATTACCAGCGGCTGCTGAACCATATCGTTCCGGATTTCGTGCACGTGCTGTCGGAGGGCCGGATCGTGAAATCGGGCGGCAAGGAACTGGCGCTCGAGCTGGAGGAGAGCGGCTACGCGGGGCTGGGGATCGAGGACGAAGAGGAGGCGGTCGGCAAAGTATGACGGCCGTATCGGAACAGGTCGGGGCGTGGCTGGCACCGTTTACCGCGCAGCCGCCGGCGGCGGGGTGGATCCAGGAGTTGCGGGAAGCCGGTTTCCGTCGGTTCGCAGAGATGGGATTCCCCACGACGCACGACGAAGACTGGCGCTTCACCAACGTGGCGCCGATCGCGCGGTCGAAGTTTCGCGTGCGGGCGGCGGACGTCCTGCGCACCCTGCCGGAAGGGGTGGAGCAGCTCGGCCTCGATGAGGTTCGCGATCATCTGGGACACTGCGCGGGTTTCGACCAGAACGCTTTCGTGGCGCTGAATACGGCGTTTCTGAACGACCAGGGCCTGGCGACCGTGCTGAGGGTTCCGCGCGGCGCGGTTCTCGAATCTCCGATCGAGATCACCTGCGAGGTAAACGGGGGCGAATCCGGCGTGGCGGTGAATCCGCGCACCCTGATCCTGGTGGGCGCCAACGCGCAATGCTCGATCGTGGAGACGCACAAGGGGAGCGGGCGCTATTTCACCAACGCAGTCACCGAGATCGTGGCAGGCGATGGCGCCATCGTGGACCACTACAAGGTGACGCTGGAAGCTCCCGGCGCGTACCACGTCGGGTCGACCGAGGCGCGGCTGGGCCGCAGCGCCAACTATACGACGCATTCGATTTCGCTGGGGGGCGCGCTGGTTCGCCACAACGTGGGCGCGGTGCTTTCGGAAGGCACCGAGGCGACGCTCAACGGGCTGTACATCGTGAACGGAACCCAGCACGTGGACAGTCACACCACGATCGACCACGCCAAGCCGCACGGCACGAGCCACGAGCTGTACAAGGGCATCCTTGACGGCAAGGCGAGCGCTGTGTTCAACGGCCGGATCCTGGTGCGCAAGGACGCGCAGAAGACCGATTCGAAGCAAACGAACAAGAACCTCGTACTCTCCGAAGAAGCGGTGATCGACACGAAGCCGGAATTGCAGATTCTGGCCGATGATGTGCGGTGCACGCACGGCGCCACCATCGGGCAGTTGGACGCGGAATCGCTGTTCTACCTGCAATCGCGCGGAATCGGAAAAAGCGAGGCGCGCAGGCTGCTGACGTACGCCTTCGCGCAGGACATCGTGGACCGGATCAAGGTGCCGGAGTTGAAGGATTCACTGGAACGGATGCTGGTCGAGAAATTCCATGAGCACGCTCAGTAATGTCGTTTCGCCCGCTTTCGACGTGGAAAAGATCCGGGAGGATTTCCCGGTTCTGAAGCAGAAAGTCCACGGCAAGCCGCTGGTGTATCTGGACAGCGCGGCCACGGCGCAGAAGCCGTTCGCGGTGATCGACGCGATTCGCCGGTTTTACGAAGTGGATTGCGCCAACATCCACCGCGGGGTGCACGAGCTGAGCCAGCGCTCCACGGCGGCGTACGAGGAGACCCGGGCGAAGGCGAAGAAGTTCCTGAACGCGCGCAGCCGCCACGAGCTGATCTTCGTGCGCGGGACTACCGAGGGCATCAACCTGGTGTCGAGCTCGTGGGGCCGCAGGAACGTGAAGGAAGGCGACGAGATTGTCATCTCGGCGATGGAGCACCATTCCAACATCGTGCCGTGGCAGATGCTGTGCGAAGAGAAAGGCGCGACGCTGCGGGTCATCCCCATGAACGATCGCGGCGAGCTGCTGCTGGAAGAGTACGAGAAGCTGCTCGGGCCGCGCACGCGGATGGTGGCGGTGGCCCACGTGTCGAACGCGCTGGGCACCATCAATCCGATCCGGCAGATGATCGAGATGGCGCACCGGGCAGGGGCCCTGGTGTTGATCGACGGCGCGCAGGCGGCCCCGCACATGAAGGTGGACGTGCAGGCGCTGGACGCCGATTTCTACACGCTGTCGGGCCACAAGGTGTTCGGGCCCACGGGCATCGGGATTCTCTACGGCAAGGCGAAGCTGCTGAACGCCATGCCGCCGTACCAGGGCGGCGGCGACATGATCCGCACGGTCACTTTCGAGAAGACCACGTACAACGAGCTGCCGTACAAGTTCGAAGCGGGGACGCCCAATATCGCCGGCGGGATCGGGCTGGGGGCGGCGCTCGATTACATAACGCACATCGGACTGCAGAAGATCGCGGGATACGAGCACGATCTGCTGGTCTACGGAACGGAAGCGCTGATGCGGATTCCGGGGCTGCGGATGATCGGCACGGCCCGGGAGAAAGCGGCGGTGCTCTCGTTCGTGATCGAGGGCATTCATCCGCACGATATCGGCACGGTGCTGGACCAGCAGGGGATTGCGGTGCGCACCGGGCATCATTGCGCGCAGCCGGTGATGGACCGGTTCCACGTGCCGGCCACGACGCGCGCCTCGCTGGCCTTTTACAACACGATCGGGGAGATCGACGCGCTGGTTGCCGGTCTACACAAAGTGAAGGAGATTTTCTCCTGATGGTTCACGATCTATACCAGGAAACGATACTGGATCACAGCAAGCGTCCCCGGAACTGCCATCCGATGGAAGACGCGACCCGCAAGGCCGAGGGCTACAATCCTCTCTGCGGCGACAAGCTGAAACTGTTTCTCAAGATGGACGGCGACATCGTGAGCGACGTGAGCTTTGTGGGCTCGGGGTGCGCCATCTCGACGGCGTCGGCTTCGCTGATGACCGAGAGCCTGAAGGGCAAATCGCGGGAGGAAGCGCTGCGCCTGCTGGAGCGGTTCCACGAACTGCTCACCACGGACACGCCGGTCAGCCAGGACCTGGGCAAGCTGGTGGTGTTTTGCGGCGTGCGCGACTATCCGGCGCGGGTCAAGTGCGCCACGCTGGCCTGGCACACGCTGAAATCGGCGCTGTCGAACCAGGAGGAGCCGGTAAGCACGGAATGAGCTTGAAAGACCAGGTCGTCGGCGCGCTGAAGAAGGTTTACGATCCGGAGATGCCCGTGAACATTTACGAACTCGGGCTGATCTACGGAGTGGATGCCGGCGCGGACGGGCGCGTCGCGATCCGCATGACGCTGACCGCGCCCAACTGCCCGGTGGCGGGGACGCTGCCCGGCGAGGTGGAGCGTGCGGCGCGGGCCGTGCCCGGGGTTACCGAGGTCAAGCTGGAACTGACTTTCGATCCTCCGTGGTCGAAGGACCGCATGTCGGAGGCGGCCAAACTGGCGCTGGGCCTGGAAGACATCATACCGATCGCGAGGATCCGCCGATGAAGCTGGCCGCAAACGAGGAATACGGGCTGCGCTGCCTGGTCCGCCTGGCGTACGCCGGCTTCGAAGGGCAGGGCCTGACCATTCCAGAGATCAGCCAGGCGGAAGGCGTGTCGCCGGCCTATGCCGCCAAGATTCTGCGGGCGCTGCGCAAGGGCGGGTTCGTGAAAGCGGCGCGCGGCAAGGAAGGCGGCTACACGTTGTCGCGCCCGGCGGAAGCGATCGTCATCGGCGACGTGATGGACGCGCTGGGCGGCCGGCTCTTCGAGAGCGATTTCTGCGACAGCCACACCGGGCAGGCGGCGATCTGCACGCGCTCGGTGGACTGCTCCGTGCGGTCGCTGTGGCGGGCTGTGCAGGTGGCGGTGGACCAGGTCCTGAGCAAGGCCACGCTGCGCGATCTGCTGCAAAACGAAGAAGACATGAATTCGTGGGTGCGCACGATTCCAGGGCCGAACGGGCTGCGGCTGCTGCAATAGGGTGGTAGGCGTGGACGTAGAGCGCACGCTCGAATTAATTCTCGATGCTCAGGCCAGGCATCCGGCCCACCTGGAGGCCATCGATCAGCGCATGGATGGAATCACTAAGCTGATCCAACAGGGCATGCGCCTGCTCCTGGACAACAAGACCGAGACGGATCGCAAGATCAATGCCTTGATCGACGCCCAACTGCGTACAGACGCGAAGGTAGATCAGTTGGCTGATGCCCAGAAGGAATTGGCCGAGGCCCAGAAGGCTACCCAGCAGACGCTCAAGGCCTTTATCGACTCCCTCCGGCAGGGCGGTAACGGGCATTAGGCAGGAGCGGGTATAGAAGGATGGTAGGCTAAGACCGTGGACGTTGAGCACACGATCGAGTTCATTCTGGATGTTCAGGCCAAGCAATCGGGTCACATGGAGGCCATCGATCAGCGGATGGATGGAATCACCAAGCTGATCCAGCAGGGAATGCGCCTGCTCCTGGACAATAAGACCGAGACGGATCGCAAGATCAACGCCTTGATCGACGGCCAACTGCGCACCGAGGCGAATGTCGAGCGCTTATCCGAGGCCCAAACGCGGATCGACGCGAAGTTCGAGCAGTTGGCCGAAGCCCACAAGGCCACCGAGCAGGCGCTCAAGGCCTTTATCGACTCCCTCCGGCAGGGCAATAACGGACATTAAGCAGGAACGGGCAGACTCCCGGACGCCCGGCAACATGACTACTGGTATCCCGTAGTATCATGGAACTGGAATTTGAATGGCACTTCGCCAAGGCCGAAAGCAATCTGCAAACACATGGCATCAGCTTTGAGCTGGCGAAGACCGTTTTCAAAGACCCGTTTGCGATCGAGTTGCTCGATGATCGTGAAGACTATGGCGAAGAACGCTTTGTCATCATGGGCATGGCGGAAGGCCACGTCCTGCTGTTTGTGGCTTACACGGAACGCCACGAGCGCATTCGTATCATTTCGGCCCGCAGGGTAACGCAATATGAGCAAGACGAATACTTCCGGCAAAACGCCTGATCCTCCCCGGCCTATGCGCCCCGATGCCATCGAGCGGGCCGCGCGCGCGGACCGTGACGCAAAACCGCTCTCCGAAGCCGATCTCAAGAGGATGAGGCGGACGCCGCAAGCGAAAATCATCCGCCGGGCCCTGGAGCTGACGCAGGAGGAATTTGCGGCCCGGTACCACATTCCGCTCGGGACGCTGAGGGATTGGGAGCAGGGGCGCGCGGAACCGGATCAACCCACACGGGCCTACCTGACACTCATCGCACGGGATCCCGACCACGTGAACCGCAGACTGAATCCACGGCCAAATTAGGCCGCATTGTACCGGCATCCGTACCGCAACTAACGCCTGAGCGGCAACCGGGCGCCGCTTGCAGTCAATTTGTCATCAAAAGGGCTTTACAGCACTGCTATAATAGATATAACCAATGGCTTCCAGCCGTCCGCGGAAGCGGGCTGTCGAAGATTCGAAGATCCCCAGCTACGAAGCAGGTTCTTGCTCTCATTTTTCGCACTCGCGGAGGTACCCAGCACTCCATCAATGAAAACCAGCGTGAGCATCATCCGAGGCGTCGAGAGCCTCTTCGGTACCCGCGATGAGAATATCAGGCTCATCGAAACGGGACTTAGCGTCCACACTCAACTGGTCGACAACAACCTCGAGATCGAAGGCGAGGCCTGTAACGTAACGCGCGCGGAGAGCATTCTGGAAGATTACAACACGCTCGTCCGCGAGGGCCACGTTTTCAATAACGGCGACCTGAACAGTTACCTCCGCGTGGTCACGCTCGACCCGGAAGTGTCGCTGCGCGCGCTGGTGCGCAGCGGCAAACAGCGCAACTTCGGGAAGAAGGTGCTGGCGCCGAAATCGGTGAACCAGCGCCGCTACCTGGAAGCCATCGAGCGCAACGACCTGGTATTCGGCATCGGGCCGGCGGGCACCGGCAAGACGTACCTGGCGGTCGCCATGGCAATCTCGGCGCTCATGAACAAGCAGGTGGCGCGCATCATCCTGACGCGGCCCGCGGTGGAGGCCGGCGAGCGGCTGGGCTTTCTGCCGGGCACGCTGCAGGAGAAAGTGGACCCGTACCTGCGCCCGCTCTACGACGCCCTGTACGACATGCTGGAATCGGAACGGGTGGAGAAACTGCTGGAGCGCAACGTGATCGAGGTGGCCCCCATCGCGTTCATGCGCGGACGCACGCTCAACGACAGCTTCATCATTCTCGACGAGGCGCAGAACAGCACCTCCGAGCAGATGAAGATGGTGCTCACGCGGCAGGGGTTCAATTCCAAGATGGTGGTGAACGGCGACATCACCCAGATCGATCTGCCCAACGGCCGCCGCAGCGGCCTGGTGGATGCCGTCGACGTACTGCGGGGAGTGGAGGGCATCAGCTTCGTGCAGTTCGACGAGCGCGACGTGGTGCGGCACTCACTGGTGCAGAAGATCGTCAAGGCGTACGAGCGGTACAACGAGACTATGGGCGCGGGCCGGCAGCTCACTCTCAAGCTGACCGAGCCCGAAGCGCCGTCCCCCGACACCGCTCCCCAGGCATGAGCGCCGTCATGTCGCCCGAAGGCAGTACGGTCATGTTCCGCCGTCCCGCGGCGGATGTGCGGCCGGCGGCAATCGTGAGGTTCGCGCGCAAGCTGCAACGCGAGGCCGCCAGGGGCCGCGCGTTCGATTGCGTGATCACGGGGGACGCCGAACTCCAGCGCTTGAATCGCGATTTCCGTGCAGAGGATTCCGTTACCGACGTGCTTTCGTTCCAGGCGGTGAGCGGCGGCGGAGAGAGCCGCCTCGGCGACCTGGCCATCTCCATCCAGCGGGCGCGCGCCCAGGCCCGCGAATTCGGCCACTCTACCGAGCAGGAGATTCGCATCCTGATGCTGCACGGCGTGCTGCACCTCCTGGGGATGGACCACGAATCCGACCAGGGGCGGATGGTGCGGGCCGAGCGGCGCTGGCGCACGAGGCTGGGGCTGCCCGGCGGGCTGATCGAGCGGGTGCGCGCATGATGCCGGCGGTCATAGTGGCCACGCTGCTCGCCATCCCGCTGCTGGGGCTGGTGACGTTCGTGCAACTGCTGTACCTGGAAAGCCTGCGGCTGCGCACGCGCGATCTGCCGTCGCTCAAGTTTTTCAAAGACACCCTGGAAGACAAGCTGGGCCTCAAAACGGAAGAGGGCGCGGGGTCGTTTTCGCTGATCAAGCACACGCTTCTGGTTCTGTTGGGGGTGTTCTGGCTGGCGTGGATCGCGGGCAGCCAGCCGTGGCAGGCCGCGACCTTCTGGCAGGCCGTGGTGGCCGTCTGGCTGACCATGGTCGCCGTCTCTTACGCGCTGCCGCAGGTCCTGTACCGGCGCACGCAGGGCCGCTGGCTGCTCCCGCTCGTGCCGTTTCTTCGAGGCCTGGCGTGGATCGCCCGTCCCTGCGTGGCGATCCTCTCCTTTTTCCAATCCCTGGTGGACCTGGCGGATGCCGATTCCCAGACGGAAGAGCCGCCCACGCCGGCGGAGAATATCGAGGCGCTGATTTCGGCCGGCACCGAAGAAGGATTGATCCAGGAAGGGGACCGCGAGCTGATTCAATCGGTCGTGGAGTTCGGGGACAAGGTGGTGCGCGAGGTCATGACGGCGCGGCCCAACATCGTCGCCATTCCGGCCGACCAGACGCTCGAACAACTGCGCAAGATCGTCATCACGGAGCAGTACTCGCGCATCCCGGTGTACGAGCAAAATATCGACCAGGTCATCGGATTCGTGCACGTGCGCGACATGTTCGAAGTCGAGGAAGAGGCGCGCGAGCACCGGACCGTGCGGGAGCTGGTGCGCCCCATCATGTTTGTCCCCGAAACCAAGCCGGTGCACGACCTGATGCGCCAGATGCAGCAGGAGAACTCCCACATGGTGATCGTGGTGGACGAATACGGCAATACGGCGGGGCTGGCAACCATGGAGGATTTGTTGGAAGTGATCATCGGAGAGATTCGCGACGAGCACGAGCCGGACAGCGACGTCATCGAAGACGGCAGCGGCGGCTACATCGTCTCCGGCAATTTCGATTTGGACCGCGTGAGCGACCTCTTAAAATCGTTCCACCGCGAAGAGGAGATCGAATCGACCACGGTGGGCGGCCTGATGAGCGAATGGCTGGGGCGGGTGCCGAAGGCCGGGGAGTCGGTGGACCGCGACGGAATCCGCGTCGAGGTGCTGGCCAGCGACGATTTGCGCGTGGGGCAGGTGCGGATTCGGCCGGCCCCGGACGGACACTCATGAGTTTCAAATCCGGCTTCGTATCCCTGGTGGGCCGGCCCAACTCCGGCAAATCCACGATGCTGAACGCCCTGGTGGGCCAGAAAGTGGCGATCGTGGCGGATAAGCCGCAGACCACCCGCACGTCGATTCAGGGCGTCGCGACGACGGCCGAAGCGCAGATCGTATTCCTGGACACGCCGGGCATTCACAAGGCGGATTCGCCGCTCAACAAGCGCCTGATGGACGCGGTGCGGGCGGCGCTGGAGGAGCGCGACCTGCTGCTGTTTCTCGCGGATGCCACCAGGCCGCTGGAGAAGGAGGACCGCCGCGCGGTGGACCTGGTGTGCAAAACCGGTACGCCGGTGGTGCTGGTGTTGAACAAGATCGACCTGGTGAAGGAGAAGGCGCGCCTGCTGCCGCTCCTCGACGGATACAGGGCGTTGCACGACTTCGCCGAGTACCTGCCGGTTTCGGCCACGCGGGGCCACGGCCTGGATACCCTGCGCCAGGCGATTATCGCGCGCCTGCCGGAAGGGCCCCTGTACTTCCCGGAGGATCACGTCACCGATCAGCCGGAGCGGTTCCTGGCCGCCGAACTGGTCCGCGAAAAGGTGCTTCAGGCCACGCGGCAGGAAGTGCCGCATTCGGTTTCGGTGACGGTTGACGTGTGGGAGGAGACGCCCCGGCTGACGCGCATCTACGCCACCATCCGGGTGGAGCGCGAGGGGCAGCGGCGGATTGTCATCGGCGCCGGCGGCGCGATGCTCAAGAGAGTGGGCACGCTGGCGCGCCAGGAGATGGAGAAAATCTTCGGAGTGAAAATCTTTCTCGATCTGCACGTGCGGATCCAGCCGGGATGGCGGGAGAAGGCCGCCTTCCTCGATGCCCTGGACTGGCGTACAATGGCCGGTGAAGATGATTCTTAGAATCTGTGCGGTGCTCATGACCCTGGTGCTGGTCGCCGGCGTTTGCGTGGCCCAGAAACAGGTCAGCGACGATGCCATCTACGACAACGTGCGGATCAGACTGGCGTCGGATTCCGAAGTCAAAGGTGGAGACCTGCAGGTGGATGTCAAGCAGGGCGTCGTGACGTTGAGCGGCGGCGTGGAGTCTCAGAGGGTGAAGGACAAGGCGGGAAAACTCACCAAATCGGTCAAGGGCGTCAAGCAGGTCGTCAACAATCTCGCGATCAAGAAGCACTAGTGTGGTGTCTCGCTTAAGAATTGACAGCGCTGCGCAACCCGATGTGGGGCAGCCATTCCTGGCTGCGGACCCGCTTTCTGGCGGGTCCAGCCGGCTGAAAGCCGGCTGCGGGCAGGATTGCCCGCCCCACTGCACAGGACACCAGTATATGAGCCGCTCCAACCGCATGGGTCTCGCTGCCGCCCTGTTATTCGCGCTGTGCGCGGGACTGGCGGCGCAGGATTTCTCCGATATCAAGGTCCAGCAACTCGCCAAGGGCCTGAGTTTCACGGAGGGGCCGGCGTGGTCCAAGGACGGCTACCTGATCTTCAGCGATACACCCGCCAACCGCTTGATGAAGTGGATGCCCGGGCATGAAGTCGAGGTCTTCCGCGCGGACGTCGAAGGGCCGGCGGGCAACGCCTTCGACGGCGAGGGCCGGCTCTACACTTGCGAGACGCGCGCGCGGCGCGTGACCCGCACCGACAAGAAGGGCGCCCTGGAAGTGCTGGCGGAGCGATGGGAGGGCAAACGGCTCAACGCGCCCGACGACGTGGTGGTAAGCCGCAACGGCCACGTGTACTTCACCGACCCGGCATTCGGCGCGCAGTCCGACCACCGCGAGCTGGATTTTTACGGCGTGTACCACATCCCGCCGAAAGGCCCCATGAAACTGGTGGCCCGGCCCGCGGGGCGGCCGAACGGCATCGCACTGTCCCACAACGGCCGCATCCTGTACGTTGTGAATTCGGATGAACGCAACGTCCGCGCGTACGATGTGGACCACAACGGCGACACGTCCAACGAGCGCGTGCTGATTTCCGGAATACCGGGCGTGCCGGGCGGCATTCGAACCGATGAGAGCGGCAACTTGTACGTGGCCGCCGGCGGGATCGCGATCTACAGCGCGGAGGGGAAGCCGCTGCACGTGGTGGAGATGCACGGCAGGGTTTCGAACTGCGGGTTTGGGGAGGCGGACAACATGACACTGTTCGTGACCGCGGGCGTTTCTGTGTACCGGCTCCGCATGGATGTGAAGGGGGCGTATTGACAGGGGCCTGGGTGGACGACCGACGCTACCCCAAGCGGCCGCTGGTCGGAGTGGGCGCGATTATCCTGCGGCGCAACCGGATCCTGATGGCGCAGCGCGGGAAGGAGCCGCTGAAGGGATGGTGGTCGCTGCCCGGAGGCGCGCTGGAGACCGGCGAATCGCTGAAGGACGCGGTGTGCCGGGAGGTGCTCGAAGAGACGGGCCTGGAGGTCCGCTCGCTGGGCGTGTTCGAAATCTTCGAGCGCATCATGCGCGACGCCGCGGACGTGCCGGAGTATCACTACGTGCTGATCGATTTCATGTGCCGGATCACCGGCGGGAACATGCGGCCAGGGGACGACGTCTGCCGCGTGGAATGGGTGGCCCGCAAGGAACTGCCTGACCTGCAAATCACGGAGGGGACCCTGGACGTGATTGAACGGGCGTTTCGCAACCGCGGAAAATATAAGTAAGCCTCTTGAAGACCAGCGCTGAAGTTTTGGAATTCGAAGCTCTGCGGAAGTTGCTGGGGCGTTTTGTGTCGAGCCCGCTCGGCCGTCGCGAACTGGAGAAGGTCGCCCCGCACGCGGACCGGACGCGCCTGGCCGAGGATCTGGCCGAAGCCGGAGAGGCCATCGAGTACCTGCGGCTGGCGGCGCGCCCGCAGCCCGCGGCGCGCGGGGCGGCGATTCGCATCGACTTCGGCGGCTTGCCCGACGTGGATGCCGCGGTCCACAAGCTGCGCATCGAAGGCGCCGCCCTGGAGCCGAAGGAAATCTTCGAACTCTTCGCGTTGCTGGACTGCGCCGCCGACGCCAAGAGCGTGCTCCTCGCTGCGGCGGAGCGCTTCCCGCGGCTGGGCCGCCGGGCGCAGACCATCGGCGATTTTCGCGGGCTGCTGAAAGATCTCGAAGGCAAGATCCTGCCGGACGGCAGCGTGGCCGACCACGCCAGCGTGGCGCTGGCGAGGGTGCGGCGGGATATCGAGCGGCAGAAGAAATCCATCCAGGAATCGCTCGAACGCTTTCTCCGCGCGCATCGCGAGGACGGCATCCTGCAGGAGGAATTCGTCGCCATCCGCAACGAGCGCTTCGTGGTGCCGTTGATCGCCGGGCAGCGGCGCAAGCTGGAAGGCGTGATCCACGGCGCCAGTTCCAGCGGCCACACGCTGTTCGTGGAGCCGCTCGAAACCATCGACCTCAATAACGAGCTGGTGCGGCTGGCGGAGGAAGAAGCTCGCGAGGTGCACCGCATCCTGCGCGAGATGACCGACCGCCTGCGCGGCTACAGCGACTCCATCCGCCAGGCGCTGGCGACCGTGGCGGAGCTGGAGCTGATCTTCGCCAAGGGGCGTTTTGCGCTGGAGTTCGACTGCGCCGTTCCGCGTTTCGGCGAACGCCTGCTGCTGCGCGATGCGCGCCATCCGCTGCTCGAAGATGTGCTGCGGCGCAAACGGAAGAGCGCTGTGCCGATCAGCCTGGAGCTGAACAAAGAGAGGCGCACGCTGTTGATCAGCGGACCGAACACCGGGGGCAAGACGGTAGCCCTGAAGACCGTGGGACTGCTCAGCCTGATGGCGCAATCGGCGCTGCCGGTGCCCGCGGCGGAGGCCGAGTTCCCGGTGTTCGAGCAGGTGCTGGCGGATATCGGCGACTACCAGTCGATCCAAGAAAACCTCAGCACGTTTTCGGCGCACGTATCGAACATCCGCGAGATGGCGCTGGACGTGACGCCCGATTCGCTGGTGCTGCTGGACGAGTTGGGGGCGGCCACCGACCCGGAAGAGGGCGGCGCCCTGGGGGTCGCGGTGGTGGAGCATTTTCGCGCTGCCGGCGCGGTCACGCTGGTTTCCACGCACCTGATGGCGCTCAAGATCTACGGCGCTTCGACCGCCGGCGTGGTGAACGGCTCCATGGGATTCGACGAGCAGACCTTCGAGCCGACCTTTCAGTTGCAGGTGGGGCTGCCGGGCAAGTCCGCGGGGCTGGAGATCGCCACGCGCCTGGGCATGCCCGAGGACTTGATGCGGCGCGCGCGGCTGGCGCTCAGCGACCGCGAGCGCGACGTCACGCTGTTCCTCGGCGAACTGCACCGGCGCATCGAAGAGACACAGGGGTTGGAGCAGGACCTGCGGGCCAAAATCGCCGAACTGGAGAAGCGCGAAAAGGAACTGGCGCGCGAGTGGGAGAAGCGCGAATCGGCCAAGCTGAAGGAGCTGGAACGCCGCACCGAGCAGGCCCTGGCACGCTTCGAGGAACAGGCCCAGGAGACCATCGGCAAGATCTCGCAGACCTCCGACCGGCGTCAGGCGGAGCAGGACGCGCAACGCCGCGTTTCGAAAGCCAAGCGCGAGCTGCGCGAAGATTTCGAAACCACCGTGCTGTCCACCGAGGACGATTCGCGGCAGGACCGCATCCAGCCCCTGCGGATCACCGAGGGCGCGCGGGTGCGGCTCAAGAACGTGCGCGATCCGGCGCGCGTGCGGCGCCTGTTGGGCAACGACCGCATCGAAGTGGAAGCCGGGTTCATGAAGATGCAGGTTTCCCGGGACGACGTGATCGAGGTGCTGCCCGACGCGGCTCCCGCCGCCGGGCGGCTGCCGCAGGGCGTGAGCTACAAGCCGGCGCCCGAGCTGGCGCCCGTCCACCAGGAGATCAACGTCATCGGGCAGCGCGCGGAGGAGGCCCGCGACGCCGTGGACGAGTTTCTGGACCGCGCCGTAATGGCCACCGCCAGCCGCGTGCGCATCGTGCACGGGCACGGCATGGGGATTCTCAAGCGGACCATTTCCGAGCTGCTCAGCAGCCATCCGCACGTGGCGAAATTTTACCAGGCGCCGCAGCAGGAAGGCGGCGCGGGCGCTACCATCGTAGAACTGAGGGACTAGGGATGACCGGCCGCAAGCTCGGCAACTACGAGGTGCTCGACAAGCTCGGCGAAGGCGGGATGGGCCAGGTGTGGCGCGCCCGCGATTCGCGGTTGAACCGCTCCGTCGCGGTGAAGGTGCTGCCGCCGGACGTGGCCGGCGATCCCGCGCGGCGCCAGCGGTTCGAGCAGGAGGCGCGGGCGCTGGGCGCGCTCAATCACCCCAACATCGTCGCGGTGTACGACGTGGGCCAGAGCGAGGGGCAGGCTTACATCGTGTCCGAGCTGGTGGTGGGCGAATCGCTGCGCGCCATTCTCGACCGCGGCCCGGTGCCCGGCCGGAAGCTGGTGGAGTTCGCCGTCCAGATGGCGGATGCCATCGCCGCGGCGCACGCGCTGGGCATCGTCCATCGCGACCTCAAGCCCGAAAACGTGATGGTCACGCGCGACGACCGCGTCAAGGTGCTGGATTTCGGACTGGCCAAGCAGAACGCGCCGGCGCCCGGCGAGGACACGGCCACCATGGTGCTCTCGCAAGCCGGCATGGTGCTGGGCACCGTGGGCTACATGTCGCCGGAGCAGGTTCGCGGCGAGCCGGTGGACGCGCGCTCTGACATCTTCAGCTTCGGCTGCGTGCTGTACGAGATGGCCGCCGGGAAGGGCGCGTTCGACGGCCAATCGGCGGCGGACGTCATGAGCGCGATCCTCAAGGAAGAGCCCCCCGAGATCACCGCGGCGAGGGCTTCCGCGACCGGAGGAATCCCGCCGGCTCTGGACGCGATCGTGCGGCGCTGCCTGGAAAAGGACCCGGCGCGGCGGTTTCAATCCGCGGCGGACCTCGCGTTCGCGCTGCGGTCGATCACCAACGTCACGGCGACCGCATCGCTGCCCCCGATCGCGCCCGTGAAGCGTCCGCGAACGTGGCTGGCGCCGGCCGCTCTCGCGTTGGCCGCGGTGCTCCTCTTCGGAGCGGGCTACTGGCTGCGCGGGCCATCCGGCGGCGCCGCGTCTCCCGAATTCCACCGCCTCACTTTCCGCGAAGGGCGCGTCTCCTCGGCGCGATTCAGCCCGGACTGGCGGGACGTGATTTACTCCGCCAATTGGGACGGCGGCCCCACTCATATTTATCTGGCCAACCCCGGCAATCCCGAATCGCGCGACCTCGATGTGCCGCAGGCGCAGTTGCTCTCGGTTTCGTCCAAGGGCGACCTCGCGTTCCTGGTCGGTCCGTTCTTCCCCGACGGATCGGGGACCCTGGCGCGGAACTCCATCACCGGCGGCCAGACCCGGGAACTGCTGGAGCACGTCAGGCTTGCGGACTGGTCGCCGGACGGCTCCGAGATGGCGATCGTGCGCCAGGTGGACGGCAAGGGGCGGCTGGAATACCCGGTGGGCAAGGTGCTCACGGCAAGCATATGGGGCCCGTTCGGCATCCGCGTCTCGCCGGATGGGCAGCAGGTCGCGTTCACGACGTACGATCAGGGCAGCAGCATCGCCATCTACGTGGTAAACCGCTCGGGAAAGACACGGAAGCTGGGCGTGGTCTCGGGGCAGACCGAAGGCGCCATCGCGCCCTCTTTGTGCTGGACGCGCGACGGCCGGGAGATCTGGTTCCGCTCGTTCGATGCCAACGATGCAAACACCATCTATGCCATCGGACTGGACGGCAAGCGCCGCCTGGTGGGGCGGTTCCCCGGCACGGTGGCGCTGTGGGATGTAGCGGCCGACGGCCGGATTCTGTTTACCAGCGACACAGGCCGGATGGGCGTCCGCGGGCTTCCGCCCGGCGAGACCGGCGAGCGCGATCTGTCGTGCCTCGAGACCAGCGAGTTGAAGGGCATTTCCGACGATGGCCGCATTATCCTGGCCAATGTGCTGGGCGAGAGCGGAGGCGAGAAAGGCAGTATCTACCTGCGCCACACCGACGGGTCCGCACCGATCCGGCTGGGAGATGGCGTGGCCCAGGCACTGTCGCAGGACGGAAAATCGCTGGCGGGGTATTCCTCCAAGGCGTCCGACGTCCGAAAGTTCATCCTGATGCCGACGGGCGCGGGCGAGACCATCGACGTTAAGATTCCGGGGTTCAAGGGCGTCGTCGTCGGCTGGCTGTCCGGCGAAGAAAACTACCTGGTTGGCGGCTGGCCGAACGGAGAGAAAGACTGGCGGTATTTTACCTGGGATGCGCGCGCTCAAAAAGTTCAGCCCGTGACGCCCACGGTCGCGGATGAAAAGCCTTTTGTCTCGCCCGACCGAAAGCGGGTGTTGGCCGAGGCCGCCGATCACGAGTGGTATGCGTTTGCGGTTGACGGCGGCGCGCCGCAGCGCCTGTCGACTCTTACCCCGCACGAGCTGCCCCTCGGCTGGCGCAGCGACAACCGCTCCATCTACGTCATGACGCACCACGACCAGAACAATTTCTTCCGCATCTCGCTCTTCGATCTCGAAACCGGGAAGCGAACGTCGTGGAAGGAAATCCGGCCGGCGATGCCGGTCGACCAGGTATCGAATCTCCAGATCACGCCCGATGGGCGCGCCTACGCGTACAACTACACGTTCGTCAAGTCGCAGTTGTTCGTGGCGAGCGGGATCCGGTAACCAGTTACCAATCCAGTCGGACGCCGAACTGTATGATGCGCTTCTCCAGCACCGTGCTCGACGGAAGGAAGCCGGTGATCGGCTGCGTCGGCAGTCCGGTGGTATCCACCGGCACCACCGTGTTCAGCGATGTGATATTCTCCCAGCCGAACACGTTGTTCGCCTCGGCGATGAATTTCGGCTTCAGCCGCTCCCACGCGGTGAAGAACGCGCGCGTGTAGCGCATATCGATCTGGGAAATGTTCGGCCCGCGCACGGAGTCCCTGCCGATGAACAGGGGCCGCGTCACGGCCTTGGCATCGTTGTTCAGGTTCCGGTTGGCGGTGATGTTCTGCTGGTCGCCCGATGAGGTATTCACCAGCAGCGCGAGCTGGTTGTTGTTGGCCAGCCAGTTCCAGGTACGGTTGCCAGATTTGGTGGTGGGAGCGAGTACGGCGCTCATGGTGAAGGCGCTCGGCCGGTTCACCAGGCTGTTGCCGCGGTCGCGCCGCCTGTCGCTGTTGTCCTCGACGTACACGTTCTGCTCGAAGCTGTTGGCGTCCGGCGCGTCGCTGATGGAGTGAGACCAGGTATAGGAGGCGCTCACGTCGATGCCCTTCGTCAGGCGGTGCGCGTAGCTCACGATCAGCGCGTTGTAGTCGGTGACCGCGCCCACATCCTGCAGCGTGATGTTGTTGAACCGCGGATCCAGGCGCGTGGCCGCGCTGACCGCGGTGGAGTACACCGGCCGTCCGTCCGCCAGGAAGCTGACGGGGTTGATCGGGTTGATGTTCCGCAGATAGGTAAGCGCGCGCGCGCCGGTGTTCACGTATCCCGCCGTGAGCGAATCGTTGCCCGAAAGCGATCGCGTGATCTGGAGGTTGGTGTTGACGGTGTACGCGTTGCGGAAGTCAGGCGTGATGGTGATGATGTCCGAGGAGGAGTTCGACACCGCCCCCGGGGTGAAGGCGATCACCTGCGGGAAAGAAGGCGCGAAGGACTGCGTCGGCAAAATCGCAGCGTTGTAGGCCGTGGCGTTGCCGCTGTTGGTAAACACGTTGTACCAGAGATTGGTGGGCACGGGTTCGAAGAAGATTCCCGAACTGGCGCGCACCACGGTCTTCGAATCGAGGGACCACGCGAGACCCAGCCGCGGCGCGAAGTCCTTGCCCGGCGTGCGGAAGTGCTGGGAGTAGCTGAAGGGCGCGGTGGGATCGGCCGGCGGTCCCTGGAAGCGGTCGTAGCGCACTCCGAAGATCAGCAGCAGGTTCCGCGACACCTGGACGCTGTCCTGCGCGAACCAGTTCCAGAAGAACGAGTGGTACCACGCGCCCGGCAGGCCGATCACGGTGTTGTACTGCGAATACGCCTTGGGATTGGCTCCGGATTTCGCGGCAAGGTAATTGGCCACCGAGGAGAACACGTACTGGCTGTACACGTCGTTGGTCTGTGTATCGAGCATCTGCTGGAACCCGAATCCGTACTTCATGGTGTGCTTGCCGCGGACCACGGTCACGGCGTCGTTCAAGTTCGGAATCTTCTCCTGGAAACGGTCGCCCGTGGAGACGCTGCCGTTGAAATTGGCTATCCCGGAGATGGAGATCTGCGGGCCCGCCCCGGTAATCGGGTCGGCCACGTGGCGCTCGTTGCGATACGGCCAGCCGAAGCGAAGCTCGTTCAGCACACTCGGAGAAAACGTCGTGAGCACCTGCGCGCCGATCACGTGGGCGCGGTCATGAAAGTCGGCTGCGGCGTCCAGCGCGTTCTTAGCGCCCACCGCGGTGTTGAACGGGTACTCGTTGCGGAAGTAGTTATAGCGCAGAAACACCTGGTTTTTACTGTTCACCACCCAGTCCACGCGAACGTTGAAGAACTGAGCGTGCTGAACCTGGGGTGCGTTGGCCAGGAGGCTGGACGAGATGCCGAGCAGCGCGGCTTGCGTCGGGTCGATGGTGTTGGCCTGCGGATAGGCGCGCTTCAGGTGTTCGTACCCGCCGAAAACGAAGAGCTTGTCCTTGATGACCGGTCCGCCGGCGTTGACCGCGAAATCCTGAAGCGTGAGATCGGGCTTGGGCGAGGAGAGCGCCAGCAGCATGGGCCGTTGCGTGAGATCGGTCGGGCGGCCCAGATAGTAAAACTCGCCGTGCGGCGTGTTGGTGCCCGAGTTCGTGATCACGTTGAAGATGTCGCCGGCGGTATTGCCGAATTCCGGCGCGTAGCTGTTCGATACCGTCTGCACCTCGCGAACGTAAACGTCGGAAATGGGAAACAGGCGCAGCCCGTAGCGGTCGCTTTCGGTATCCACCATGCCGTCCATCTGGTAGTTGATGCGGTCGAGGAGGCCGTTGGTGTTCAGGGTCCGCGGAATGCCCAGCTCGGGATTCGGATGCCCGCTCACGCCGGGTTGAAAGATGATGAAGTTGTAAGGGTTGCGGGAGGTCAGCGGCAGGTTTTCGATTTCCACGTTGGTGATGGTGCGGCCGGTGCTGACCCGCGAGGGTTCCACGATGGAGCCGCCGCCGGTCACTTCCACCTCGGTGGCCAGGGTGCCGACCTTGAGCTGCCCTTCCACCACGGCTTCCGTCCCCGCCGTCAATACCACGCCGGTATGACGCTCGCTTTCGAATCCTTCCTTCTGAATCGTGACGGTGTAGGTACCGAGCGGCAGGTTGGGAAACACGTAGGTGCCGTCGTCACCGCTGGCGCCGGAGCGCGTAAAGCCCGTGTCCACGTTTACAATTGTGACCTTGGCGCCGGCCACCGCGGCTGCCGCCGCATCGCTGACGTGCCCGCGAATGCTGCCATTGATGGCTTCCGTCTGGGCCGCCGCCGGCAGTATCACTGACGCGAGAAGCAGCCCCGAGGTAATGAGCGTGCGCGAAAAACGGAAAGTGAACATGTGCTACCCCTTTCTCAGATTTGAGATACACCTCTTTTGCGTCCCAGTATGGACCCTTTCCTGGATGTCAGTCAAGCCGCTCTGGCCTCGGGAGCCGGACCCCCGGCCCGAAAGATCCGCGTTCCTTCCGGCGCTTCCGAAACCGTGCCAGAATGCGACTATGGCTCAACTGGATGCGGTCTATGCCAGTCTTTGGACAGCACACGGCGACGAATTCGCCGCGCTGGATCGAAGTCTGGGACCGCGGTCATGGACCTTTCTGTTGGATGTCGCCGGGGAAGCGGCTCTTGGTCCGCATTCGACCGTGGTGGATGTCGGCTGCGGCCGAGGCAAACACTGCTTTGAACTAGCCCGGCGGTTCGGCTGCCGGGCAGTCGGAATCGACCTGGTTCTGCCGCCGCTTCACACGGCAGCTCGGAACGAAGAGCGTCCGCCCCTGGTCGAGTTTGCGCAAGGCGACATCGAGCGGCTTCCCATCCGGACGGAGAGCATTGACTTCGTTTGGTGCCGGGACATGCTGGTCCACGTGCGAAATCTCGAAGCCGCCGTGGGGGAGTGCAGCCGGGTCCTGCGTTCCGGCGGCAGGATGCTCGCCTGGGTGACGATGGAGACCGAGTTGATGGAACGGCGGGAGGCGGAGCGGCTGTATGCGCCCCTGGCAATTGAGCCGAAGAGCGTTTCGAAGCAAGACCTCCAGGCCGCGTTTCAGTGCGCCGGATTTACCATTTCCCGAAGAGAAGAACTTGGTTCCGAGCTGATCGAGTTTTACGAGGAGAGAGACGGGAGGGCTTCCCGGGAACTGATGCGGATCGCCCGGATGAGACGCATGCGGGACGACTTGATAGCCGAGTGGGGCAGGACGCGATATGACACGGCCCACGCCCTCTACCACTGGGTTGTGTATCACCTTCTTGGGAAACTGAGCTCGGGGTTCTATCTGCTCGAGAAAGCTGGCCGATGGGCCGGCTGAGGTGCGAATCGCGGCTCGCCGGCCGCGGACCCGGTCCTATTTCATGAGCTTTTGGTATCGGAGCCAGTCGCCGAAACGCTCGATCCAGCCGTCGCTGGGCAGGTTGTGTTTCGGCATTCCGAAGCCATGGCCGCCGGCGGCGAAGGTGTGCAGCTCCGCGGGCTTGTTGGCAGCCTTCCAGGCCAGAAACAGGGAGGGGCTGGATGCGGATACGGGATCGTTGTAGGCGTGCAGGAAGAAGATCGGCGGCGCGTCGTCGGGCACCTTCACATCGGCGGCGTTGACGCAGCAGCCGTAAATCGAAGCCACGAAATCCGGCCGCGTCGCGGAGCTGTGATCGAGTGCCGCCTTCACCGCGACGTAACCACCGGCCGAGAAGCCCATGAATCCAATTTTGTGCGGGGCGACGTGCCACTCGGCGGCATGCTCGCGGACTACCTGGATTGCCTGCAGGCCGTCGGCGGCCGCCATGGCCCGAATCTCGCTTTGACCGCCGGGCCCGCCGCCGCGTCCCGCGTTGGCACCGGCCGCAGCCGGCGGATTGGCGCCGGCGCGACCCGCTCCGGCTCCGGCGCCGCCACGGCCCTGGCTCTGCGCGAACTGTTCGTCGGTCCCGGTGTCGGAGACGCGGTACCTCAGCACGAACGCCGCGACGCCGTGCTGCTGGAGCCAATCGGCGACCATGGTGCCCTCGGCATCCCAAGACAGGAAACGAAACGCACCGCCCGGGGCGATGATCACGGAAGTCCCGCTGGCACTCTCGGCCGCCGGCAGATACACCGTGATACTCGGCTTCACGACGTTGCGCACGCCTTTTGCCCCGGAGTTGCCCATGGGGTACACCGCTTCCGTTTGCGTCCAGTTCTCGGATCCCGGCGCGCCGTTCGGCCACAGCGTCACCACGGTCGTCTGCGCTTGGAGCGGGCCTGCCGCGAGGAGCAGTCCCAGCAGGCTTGCCGCCGCGGCGAACCGGAAAGAGATCGCGAGGGCGGGCATGGCGTCAATCTTGCTATTCATATCAACGTTTACTGTATCGCACGTGGACATGCCAGGGATGGCGCGGCCCGAAGACCTCCACGCCGGCGCTGGATCATCCGTCATAAGATAGTAAGGGAAACTTATGTTTAACCGCAGACAGCGCCGAGGGTTCTCCCTGATCGAGTTGCTGATCGTGATCGCCATCATCCTGATCATCATCACGATCGCCGTCCCCAAGTACAACCGCACCCAGATGTACATGCGGGAAACCGCCGCGATTAAGGCGATTCAGACCATCCACCAGGTGGAAGTGCAATACCAGTCGCAATACGGCAGATTTGCAACGTCGCTCACGGAATTGGGACCGCCGGCCAGCGGCAACCCCACCCCGGCCGCCGCCGACCTCATTGGCAACGATCTGGCTAATGGCCTCAAGCAAGGCTACAAGTTCACCGTTACGGGGGTGCCCGGCGGCTACCAGGTCAACGCCAATCCCGAAGTCTACGGGAGCAGCGGCAGCAAATCCTTCTTCTCCGACCAGACCATGGTCATCCGCGAGAATAACGGCCCCGAGCCGGCCACGGCAAACAGCAAGGAGTACGGGGTCGGCGAGGCGCCGGCCGGCGCACCGGCCAAATAAGGGCGCCCAGCAAGCGGTCCCGGAAGGCGGCCGGGGCGCTCCATCCTTCCCTCCAGTAGAATTTTGCAAACTCTATACAAATGGGCAACAATTCCGGGAGGGGTACGACCTTACGATGGATTACGTGCCCATTGCCGCCCAGCCCGAAATCAGGGAAACAACCCGCCGGCGCTTCTTCATTGGGGCCATCTATGCGGTTTGGGGCGGTATCGCCGCTGCGCTGGGCGTTCCGGCCCTGGTTTACCTGTTCTTCCCTCCGAAAGTGCGGAAAGACGAGGTGTGGATTGAGGCCGGCGATATCGGCAAAGTGCCGCCGCGGTCGCCAGTGGAGATGGTGTTCCGCCGCAACCGCACGGACGGCTGGAGGATCATCAGCGAGAAAAGCACCGCCTGGGTGGTGAAGCTGGCGGACCAGCAAGTGGTGGCCTACGGCCCGCAATGCACCCACCTGGGATGCGCCTACCACTGGGACGATGGCAAGAACGAGTTCGTCTGCCCGTGCCATTCTTCGCTGTTCTCGATGGACGGCAAGGTCCTATCCGGGCCGGCGCCGCGCCCTCTGGACCGCTACGAGACCAAGGTTCAGGGGACCAAGCTGCTGCTGGGAAAGCTCGATCGCCCCGGGGAGCAACGGGCATGAAGCGCCGCTGGGAGTATGCGTCCAGTTGGCTGGATAATCGCACGGGGATACAAACCGCCGTGCGGCAGTTCCTGTATGAAGAGATTCCGGCATCGAGCGGCTGGCGCCAGGTGTTCGGCAGCGTGGCGATTTTCCTGTTCCTGGTTCAGGCATTCACCGGCGCGCTGCTGGCGTTCAATTATGCGCCCACTCCGGGCGACGCCTACAACAGCCTGCGCTACATCCTGACCGAACTCACCGGCGGACGCCTGATCCGCGGCCTGCACCATTGGGGCGCCAGCATGATGATCGTGGTGGTGGTGCTCCACATGGTCCAGGTGTTTCTCTATGGCGCGTACAAGAAGCCGCGGGAAGCCACCTGGATGGTGGGAGTGGTCCTGCTGTTGGTCACGCTGGCGTACGGCCTCACCGGCTACCTGCTCCCGTGGGATAACCGCGCTTACTGGGGAACCGTGGTGACCACCCAGATCGCCGGGCAGGCGCCGGTAGTGGGGCCCTATCTGACGAGGCTGCTGGGCGGGGGAGGCGCGGTGGGGGTGGTCACGTTCGCCCGGTTCTACGGGATGCACGTGCTGCTGTTGCCACCCGCCACGCTCCTGCTGATCGCGTTGCATGTCTACCTGGTCCGCAAGCACGGGGTTGCGCCGCTTCCGGGCGACGAACTCGTCCCCAAGAAGCAGTTTTACCCGGTGCAGGTCTTTCAGGATACGGTGGCGATTTTCGTGGCGTTTGCCGTATTGTTCCTCCTGGCCGTGGCGGCGCGGGTTCCGCTGGAGCAACTGGCCGATCCTACCGACACCTCCTACATTCCGCGCCCCGAATGGTATTTCCTGTTTCTGTTCCAGACCCTGAAGCTGTTCCAGGGCCCCCTGGAAGTGGTGGGCGCCGTGGTGCTGCCTGGGCTGGCGGTTTTGACATTGATTCTGGTGCCGTTTCTGGATCGCGGCAAGATGGTGAAGGTCACGCGCCGGACCGTGGCCTTCGCATCTGTGGCGCTCGCGGCGGTGGGGTGGACGGGCCTTACCGTGGCTGCGGTGAAGAGCACGCCTCATCCCTCGGAAGAAGCGCAAGTCGATTACTCGGCTCCGACCGACTGGATGCAGCTTTCACCCGAGGAGATGGCTGGAGTGGCCTATTTCCGCGAGGAGAACTGCATGAGCTGCCACGCCATCGGCGACCGCGGCAACAAAGTGGGTCCCGATCTCACGACGACTTCCATCCACCGGGACGCCGCGTGGATGATCCAGCATTTCAAGCGGCCGTCGGCCATGCGGCCGGGCAGCTCCATGCCCCCCATCCAGCTCAGCGACGCCCAATTGAACTCGCTGGCCGCGTTCCTGCTGAAACTCAACCCGGATAACGCCACGGCGCTGGAGAACGCGCCGGACTTCGCCCTTCAGGGAGCCTTGGTATTCCAGGCGAACCACTGCGCGGCCTGCCACCTGATCAACGGTGTGGGGATGACCGTCGGGCCGCCGCTCAACGGCCTCGCCCAGCGGCAGAGCCGCAGTTGGGTGGAGGAGCATTTCGCCGATCCCCAGAAGCTCTCACCGGGTTCCATCATGCCTCCTTACAAGCTCTCGCCGAAGGATCTGGAGAACTTGACGTCGTATCTGTTCGCGCTGCCGGACTAGAAGGCCTTGCAGCCAGGAATGCCTGTGCCACAGACTCCTAAAACGCCTGCGCCGAATGGATCCCCTCGGACTGCAGGGCCACGGCCATTCTTTTGAGCGCGGTCTTGTGAATCTGCGAAATGCGGCTCTCGTTGACGCCCAGCAAGTCGCCGATCTCTTTCATTGTCAGGTCGTTGGTGTAATACAGGACCACAACCTTCTGATAGCGCTCCGGAAGGCTGCCGATGGCCCGGGCCAATGTCGACTGAAGCTGCCTTCGCGCGCACATGCGATCCGGCTCAAACTCCGGCCTGGCGGCGAACTCCTGGGTGCGATCGCGATCCTGGTCGGTAGGCGATGAGAGGTTGACCAGGCCGACGGCCCGGAGTTCCAGCAGGATCTGCCGCCAGCGTTCCATCGAAACGCCCATCTCCTGGGCTACTTCGCCTTCGGTGGGATTCCGGCCCAGCTTCATCGACAGTTCGCGCGTCGCGGCATCGACCTGCTTCTGGCGCTTACGCAGATCGCGCGAAGCCCAGTCGAGCTGGCGAAGGCTGTCGAGGATCGCGCCTTTGATGCGGTGCTTGGCATAGCTTTGGAAGGCGACGTTCTTCGTGGCATCGAATTTTGTAACGGCATCGAAGAGTCCCAACACGCCGGCGTGAACCAGATCGTCCAGATCGACATGCACCGGCAAGTTCTCGTGAACGCGAATGGCAATCGCCTTCACCAGGGGGAGATGTTCGAGCACAATGTGATCTCGCACCTGTTCGGACATCCTCTGTCGCCCGCGTACGCACACACCTGGCACCCGCATCGTTTTCTTCCTTTCCTCAGATTTCTTGGGGGACCGTGTCCGGTGTTTCGGACAGCACTACGGGTGCAACCTTAGTTCCAGTAGATATTAGGACATAAATACCTTATTTTCAACAGAAGAGTGACCGTACACGCGTTCCGGAATGGAACATGTTTCAGAGTGGAACAGGGTTCCGTTTCAGACCGGGTCGGGGTGGACGGGCGGGCCCGGTGGGGCGCCCCGGCCAGTCCTACCAGCCGGCGCGGTAGGCGATGTAGGTCTTGAGGGCAAGTCCGGCGAGGAGGACCCAGACGGCGTTTCGCAACAGGCCACCATCGAGCGTGAAGGCCGCCAGCACCGCTAAGATCGCGTAGGTGCCCATCGCGACCCGGAACTTTCGGTTCATGAATCTTTAATTCTCCCATGCCCGCTCGCGGCCATGTCCGTATCGGCCCGGAGCCCGCCCCGGTTGCTATACAATATGTTGGTGAACAGGCAAAAGGCCTGTTCTACTCAGGAGCGGAAGAACGACGGGATATGTCGGATCGTGGTTTCTTGTTTCTTTTCAGCGTATTGATGGTCGTTGGCGGATTGGGCGCGACGGTTTGGATGGTGGCCACGGGGCAGGCGGCGACCGTGGACGGTCTCTTTTTGTGCCTGACGGCGCTATTGGTGGCGCTATGCTTTGCGCTTTATGTCCTCTTTGTGATTCGGCGGGCGATGGAAGCGTCGGCCAAACCGGCGGCGCAGCCCGTGAAGGCAGGGGCGGCGGCCACCAAACCGGCGCCGGCGCCGGCAGTCCAGCAGCCGTAGGGCGGAATCCGGTTAGCCCTACAGGCAAGTACGCTGTGCGCCACAAGCCACGCTATAATCGGGCCTGATGAGAGCTTTCGCACTAGTACTCGTTTCCGGGGCAGCGATTCTGGCACAGACGCCGCCTCCCCCGGCCAAAACGCCTGCCAAGGCCCCCGCGACGGGGACTGCCGCCGCCGCTCCGGCTCGCCCCAATCCGGCGCTGCTGAACCCCTCGGCGCTCAAGGCAAAGGCCCCCGATCTGTTCCGCGCGAAGTTCGTGACGACACACGGCGACTTCGTAGTCGAAGTGCATCGCGACTGGGCGCCGTTGGGCGCCGACCGCTTCTACAACCTGGTGAAGAACCGCTTCTTCACGGATGCGGCATTCTTCCGCTATGTTCCCAACTTCATCGTGCAGTTCGGCCTTCCCGCCAGTCCCGCCGTGGCCAAAGCCTGGCAGGACGCGAAGATTCCCGACGATCCGGTGACCCAGAGCAACAAGAAGGGAACCCTGGTATTCGCCACCGCCGGCCCCAAGACGCGCACCACCCAGCTTTTCATCAACATCAACGACAACGCCGGCCTGGACCCCCAGGGGTTCGCGCCGTTCGGAACAGTCACGGAAGGCATGGACGTGGTGGCGGGCCTCTACAAGGATTACGGCGAGAGGCCGGACCAGGGGGCCATCACGGCACAAGGCAAGGCATATCTGGATAAGAACTTTCCGAAGCTGGACAGCATCAAATCCGCTACCGTGATCTTCCCCGAGGCCGCGCCTCCAGCCAAGAAGGCGGCCCCCGCGGTCAAGAAGTCCGAGCCCGCGACGCCGGCGAAGAAGCAGTGACCGCGCCTGCCGCTCGCATGATGCGGCGGTGGCTTCCCGGGTTTCTGCTATGCGCGGTTCTGGCCCGCGGCGGACAGGTGGTGCTGACGGTGCTCGCGACCACCGATCTCCACGGCAATCTCTATCCGATCGATTACGTCACGGACCGTGCCGCGCCGCGCGGGCTGGCCAAGATCGCCACCCTGATCCGCGCCGCCGAGTCGGAGAACCCGAACCACCTGCTCATCGACTGCGGCGATACGATCCAGGGCACGCCGCTGGAGTATGTCTACCAGAGCATCATCCGCACGGGCGCGGGTCCGTTCGGTTTGAAGACAGAGGGTGTGCCGGCGCACGACCCCATGATGCTGGCCATGAATCGCCTGGGCTACGATTCCATGACCGTGGGCAACCACGAGTACAACTTCGGGCTGGCGAATCTGAACAGAGCCCGGTCCGACGCCCGATTCCCCTGGATTTCCGCGAACACCGCGGTGGCTCCCGGCGGGAAGGAGCGGCCGTTCGAACCGGCGGTGGTGAAGGTCGTGGGCGGGATCAAGATAGCGGTGATCGGCATCACGACGCCCGCCGTTCCCACGTGGGAAAAGCCGGAGAATCTCGGCGCCTACCGTTTCCTGCCGGCGGCCGAAGCGGTGCGGAAGGCCGTCGACCAGTTGCGCGCGCGCGAGCATCCCGACCTCGTTCTGGTGGCCGCGCACGCGGGCCTGGGCCGCAACCTGGATACCAATGCCGAGGAATCGCCCGAAGAACACGTGGTCTACGACGTGGCCGTCAAGAATCCAGGTCTCGACGCCATCGTGTTCGGGCATTCGCACCGGGAGCTGGAAGGGCGCTCGATCGGCAATGTGCTGGTGGTGCAGCCGAAGAACTGGGGGATGTCGCTGGCGCGGCTGGACTTCACGCTGGAGCGGAAAGCGGGCGGCTGGTCGGTGATCGCGAAGAAGAGCCGCCTGGTACCCGTGACGGATCGGACCGAAGGCGCGCCCGACATCCTGGAAATCGCCAAGCCTTACCACGAGCTGGCGGAGCGCCACCTCGCCATGCCGGTGACCACCTCGGCGGCGCAGCTCGACGCGGCGCTGGGAAGAGTGGAGGACACGCCCCTGGTGGACGCGGTGCAGCAGGTGCAGATCGAATACGGCAAAGCGGACGTCTCCTTCACCGCGCTGTTCAACCCCACCGTGCGGGTGCCCCAGGGGCAGGTGACGGTCCGTCAGATCGCCGCCCTGTACCCCTACGACAACGAGCTGTACGTGATCGAGGGCAACGGCAAGATGGTGAAGGACGCGCTGGAGAACGCGGCGCGGTATTTTCTCTCCTGCCAGGGAGCGCGTTGTTCCGAGACGCCGCTGATCAACCGCGAAGTCGTGGGCTTCAACTACGACATGGCCCAGGGAGTGGAGTACGAAATCGACCTGACCCGCCCGGTGGGCGATCGCGTGCGGAACCTGCGCTGGAACGGGAAGCCGCTAGCGCCGGAGCAGAAATTGCGCATCGCCCTCAACAACTATCGCAAGGGAGGGAGTGCGGGGTACTCGATGTTCATCGATGCCAAGGTAGTGTGGCGGTCGGCGGACGAGATCCGAGACTTGATGGTGCGGTATTACGCCGAGGGGAAGCCTCTGCCGGGCAAAGCGAACGGCAACTGGCGGGTGGTTCCGGACGCGGCCAGACGTACGCTGGAAGGCGAGGCGCTGGCGGAGGCCAGGCGGGGGCTGACGCAGTAGGGGGCGCGGCGCGCGAGGGTTGCCGCGCCACTATTGGGGAGGTATCGCCGTGGACCAAGGACTCGCTTCCGGCAAAGCGGCCAGCCAAGGCCAGGCGCCTGCCACTTTTCCCTCGCCGAGGGACCCCGGCCGGCAGTGCCTATTCAGGTTGGAGATAATGACGGAAGTGCGGTGAACTGTCCAAGTCCTTCTGAATATGAATGATTCTCAATACTGGCATAGTGCTACCACACACCAGTTCGGCTGCTCGACCTCGCCACCCATGAGAGCCTCGGATACCGCTTTCCTCAAACTGGCCCCACCGATACGGGTTTGATTGAGTTGGCGCTACGGCACGGCTGTGTGCTCATCACGCAGGACGAACGGACGCTCGCGCGCGAGGCATGGACGGTCGGAGTGAACTGCCGCCTCGTGAGAGAGTTAGTTCCGCCCGCGTTCTGAGGAGCCGTTGCGACCGGGCGATCTTTGGATGGTTCTGAGACCGGGATCATGCTCTTCGCACCAGCAACACGCAGTCCATTTCTGGAAGACTTCTACGCCGGACGCGAGCCGCGGAATCCGTAGTAGACGATGTACAGGTAGCAGATGGCCGGCATGATGAAGGCCATGTGGATGCCGATGGAATCGGCCAGCGCGCCCTGAATCACCGGGAGCAACGCCCCGCCCACAATCGCCATGATCAGCAGGCCGGAGCCTTTCCCGGTGAGCGGACCGAGTTTCGTGATGGCGAGCGTGAAAATGGTCGGAAACATCACCGAGTTGAACAGGCCCACGGCGATGACGCTCCACATCGCCACCAAGCCGCTGGTGGCCACCGTGATCCACACCAGCGTCGAAGCGGCGAGCGCGGCCGATCCCAGCACTCTTCCGGGCGACATCCGGCTCAGCAGCGCCGAGCCGATGAACCGGCCCACCATGGCGCCGCCCCAATAGAAAGACACGTAGCCCGCCGCGGCCCTTTCGGTGAGCCCGCCGATGAACGGCTGCGAAAAGTAATTCACCAGGAAGCTGCCGATGGAGACTTCCGAGCCTACGTAGAGGAAGATGCCGACGATTCCCAGCACCAGGTGGCGGTGCTTCCAAACGCTATCGCCCGGCGACACGCCGTGGCTCTCTTCGATCTCGGGAAGCGCCGGCAGGCGGAAACGCGAGATGCCGAACGCCAGCAGGAAGAGCGTCGCGGCGATGCCGAGATAGGGCAGTTTGACCGTGGAGGCGTCGGCATTGGCCGCCTTGTCGGAAAGGATCAGAAGGCCGCCGAGATACGGCGCGATGGTGGTGCCCAGAGAATTGAAGGCCTGCGCCAGATTCAGGCGGCTCGACGCCCCGGCGGGCGGTCCCAGCTGGGCGACATAGGGATTGGCGGCCACCTGGAGCAGCGTGATCCCGGAAGCCAGAACCCACAGCGCGGTCAGAAACAGCGCGTACGAAGGAATGCTCGCGGCGGGATAAAACAGCAGCGCGCCCAGCCCCATCACGCCGAGGCCCGTCACGATCGACATCTGGTAGCCGATGCGCGCCAGGATGCGCGACGAGGGAATCGACATCAGGAAATACGCCGAGAAGAACGTGAACTGAATCAGCATCGTCTCGGTGTAGTTCAGCGCGAAGAGGGCCTTCAGGTGCGGCACCAGGATGTCGTTGAGCACGGTGACGAAGCCCCACATGAAGAAGACCGTGGTGACCACCGACAGGGCGAAGCCGGTCTTCTGCGCCGGTGCGGCAGCCGTGGAGGGCGTCGGGGAGGAGGGATTGTTCATGCGGGCCTTTCAGTCGTAAACGAAGTGCAGAACTTTCTTGAGATCCTCCCAGGCTTCGCGCTTGGCTTCCTGATTGTACGGCCGGAGCAGATAGGAGGGGTGATACGTCACCATCACGGGGATGTCGCGCCACTGGAACCAGCGTCCGCGCATTTTGGTGACGCCTTCCTTGTGGCCGGTGAGGGCGCGCGCGGCCGTGCCACCCAGGGCGCAGAGGGCCTTGGGCTGGAGCGACACCAACTGGCGGAACAGAAACTGGCCGCAAATCTCCATCTCGTCGGGCTCGGGAGTGCGGTTGCCGGGCGGACGGCACTTCACCACGTTGCAGATGTAGACATCCTCCCGCTTCAGGTCGATGCCTTCCTTTTTGGCGGTGTTCTCGATCATCTGGGTGAGCAACTGGCCGGCGCGCCCCACGAACGGGATGCCTTGGGCGTCTTCATCCGCGCCGGGTCCCTCGCCCACGAATACCAGGGGCGCGCGCTCATTGCCCACGCCGAAGACAATCTTATTGCGGGCCTCGTGAAGGCGGCAGCGGCGGCAGTCTCCGATGTCGGTGAGGATCTGGAGGAGCGATTCGGCGGAGGACGCAGGTGGAGGCGGTTCAGTGGGCATGGGTATGGGGCTGGGGACGTCGGCTGTCCTGCGGTACAGGGTTTTGATGCCCAGGTCCTGGTAGAACTCCAGGTATTGGCGGAGGCGGTCAGCGTCCATCGGCGGCGTGGAGGGACAGGCGCAGTTTCAGCACTTCGTCGAAAATGCGTCCGGCGATTTCGCGTTTGGGCGCGCGGGGCAGGGCCACAGTATCCCCGGACCGCATCACCAGGATGACTTCGTTCTGGTCGGATTCGAATCCCGTGTCGTCGCCTCCAACCAGGTTTCCCACCACCATGTCGCAGTTCTTGGATTCCAACTTGCGCCGGGCCTCCTGATGCAGGTTCTGGGTTTCCGCGGCAAAGCCGATGAGCAGGCGGTCGCCCTTCTTACGCCCCACCTCGGCCAGAATATCGGGCGTGGGATCGAGTTCGAGCGAAATGCGGGCCGCGGTCTTTTTGACCTTCTGGTCGGGCACCTTGCTCAAGTGGAAATCCGCGACGGCCGCCGCCTTGACGACGATGCTGGCGGGCCCAAGGTTCTCCAGGACCTTCTCGCGCATCTCCACGGCGGTGCGCACCGGGATGACTTCCACGCCGCGCGGCGGCGGCAGGTGGACGGGGCCGGAGATCAGGATGACGCGCGCTCCGCGGGCGGCCGCGGTCTCAGCCAGCGCGTATCCCATCTTGCCGCTGGAGCGGTTGGAGATGTAGCGCACGGGGTCGAGCGGCTCCTGAGTGGGGCCGGCGGTGATCAGGACGATTTCGTCTTCCAGATCGCGGCGCTTCTGCAATTCGGCGGAGATGGCTTCGACGATGGCCTCCGGCTCGGCGAGGCGGCCCGGGCCGGTCATCCCGCAGGCCAGGAATCCGCTGCCCGGCTCCACGATGCGGTGGCCGCGCCGGCGCAGCGTGTCGAGATTGGCCATGGTCGCCGGGTGCTGCCACATGTTGACGTTCATGGCCGGGGCAATCACCACGGGGCCGGTGAAAGCCAGGTAGAGCGTAGTGAGGAAGTCGTCCGCAAGGCCGTGGGCCATCTTGGCGATGAGATCCGCGGTGGCCGGCGCGATCACCAGCAGCTCGTTGTCCTGCGCCACGGCGATGTGCTCGATGGCGCTCTCGATGGCGAAAAGATCGGTCAGCACCTTGCGGCCGGTGAGCGCGGAGAAGGTCAGGGGCCGGACGAATTCCTGCGCCGCGGCAGTCATCATCGCCTGCACCTCGTGGCCGTCCTGCGCCAGCAGGCGCGCGAGTTCGGCCGCCTTATACGCGGCGATCCCGCCGCCGATGCCGAGAATGATCTTCATGCGCCCGCCGGGTTCAGGCGGCCGGTTCCGCCGGCGGCGCCTCTTCGGGCGCCTGGCCGGTGAGGCTGTACTTCACCAGGCCGCGCCGCACCTCTTCAACGGCGATTACCGTGGGCTTCTTGGACGACGTGGGCAGCACCGGCCGCGCTCCGCCCTGGAGTTGCCGGGCGCGTTTGGCAGCTACGATGATGAACCGGTACGTGCTCTGGTCGGGGTCGTCGGGGATGGTGCAGTGCGCGTTGTTTCGTGGGGCTTTGTCAGCCATGCTTTGGAATACCTCTTCAAACTTGAAATGTCCGCAGAATCGGCCGGATCTGGTCCTCAATCCTGGTTCGCCTGACCCGCTCGGCGTGCACGATGCCGCTCAAAACAGCGTCCGAGTCGTTCAGGTCGCGGTTGATCAACACATAGTCGTACTGGTTGTAGTTCCGGATCTCCTCGGCCGCATCCCGCAACCGCCGCTCGATCACGCCGTCCGGGTCCTCGCTGCGCGCACGAAGCCTCTGTTCCAGGATCTGCTTCGATGGGGCCAGGATAAAGACGGTGACGGCTTCGGGAATCTTACCCTTCAATTGTCTCGCACCTTGCACGTCGATGTCGAGTACCAGGTCTTTGCCGTGGGCTTGGGCCTCCTCCAGGATGCCCCGGTGGGTCCCGTAGTAGTTGCCGAAGACCTCGGCCCATTCGAGGAACTCGTCGCGCGCCAGCATGGCTTCGAACTCCTGGCGCGAGACGAAGTGGTAGTTGTGGCCGTTGACTTCGGCGCCGCGCAGCTGGCGCGTGGTGTAGGAGATGGAGAACATGAGCCCCGGAACCTTGGCGAGCAGGCGCGCCACCAGGGTGGATTTCCCCGAGCCGGAGGGGGCTGAGATGATGAAGACGGTGGTCATTCGAGGTTGAGAGACTGCTCGCGGATCTTGTCGACTTCGGATTTCGCGGCCAGGGCCAGGTCCGTGAGGGTCAGGCCGAGGTCGCCCAGGCCGCCGGTCTTGGAGAGGACCGTGTTGGCTTCCCGGTTCATTTCCTGCAGGAGGAAATCCAGCCGCTTGCCGATTTCGCCTTCGCCGGCCAGCAGTGTATCCAGATGCGCGGCATGCGTCCGCAGCCGGACCAGCTCTTCGGAGATGTCGCTGCGGTCGGTCAACAGCGCGGCCTCCTGCGCCAGGCGCTGCGGGTCCAGGCCGGCGCCGTGCAGCAGGTCGGCCAGCTTTTCGCGGAGGCGTTTCTGAAAGGCCTCGACAGCCCCGGCGCGGATCTCTTCCATGCGGGTCACCAGTTCGCAGATATTGCGGCTCCGCTGGCGCATTTCCTCGGCGGTGGCGGCGCCTTCCCGGTCGCGAAACTCGTTCAGGACGGCGACGGCTTCGGCGGTTGCTTCGAGAATGGCCTTGGCTGCGTCTTCGCTCACATCTTCGGCGTCGCCGGCGCCCAGCATACCGGGGATCCGCAGCGCGGCGTTGAGGTCCGGCTTCGAATCGAGATGATACAGGCTGGAGGCGTGTTCGAAGGCCCGCATGTAGGCATCCAGGAGAGATTGGTTCCATATCACCGCGCCGGTGGCGGTGGTCCGGTTGAACATCAGGTGGATTTGCAGGTGGCCGCGCGCGATTCCGTTTTTCAGGACGGCGCGGACGTCGTTCTCCAGCGCGTCCAGCTCCGGCGGCATGTGGAAGTGGAGGTCGAGGCCGCGATGATTGACGCTCTTCAGGCTGACCGTAATCTCGCCCTCCGCGATCGTTTTTCTCACCCGGGCAAAGCCGGTCATGCTGCGCACGCTCACAGGTCCACCACCAGGTCCTCGAATTGCAACTCGTGCAGCCGCTGATAGATCCCGCCCTGGCTTACCAGTTCCTCATGAGTTCCGATTTCGCGGATCCGGCCCTTTTCCAGAACCACGATTTTGTCGGCCCGGCGGATGGTCGAAAGGCGGTGCGCGATCACGATCACCGTGCGGTGCTCCATCAGGTTGGCCAGCGCCTTCTGCACCAGCATTTCGGATTCGGTGTCGAGATGCGACGTGGCCTCGTCCAGGATGAGGATGGGCGCGTTTTTCAGCAGCGCGCGGGCGATGGCGATGCGCTGGCGCTGTCCGCCCGAGAGCCGGATGCCGCGATCGCCGAGCACGGTTTCGTAGCCTTCCGGCAGGCGCTCGATGAAGTCGCGGGCGAGGGCGGTCTCGGCCGCGCGGCGCAGGTCCTCCGTGGAGACATCGGGACGGCCATAGGCGATGTTGTTCGCCACGGTGTCGTTGAACAGGAAGGTGTCCTGCGCCACGACCCCGATCTGGGCGCGGAGCGAAGCGAGATCCATGTCGCGGACGTCGCGCCCGTCCACTTTCACGGAGCCGCCGGTGACGTCGTAGAAGCGCGGCAGGAGATTGGCCAGCGTGGTCTTGCCGCCGCCCGAGGGGCCCACCAGCGCCACCACTTCGCCGGCCTTGACTTCCAGTTGCAAGCCCTCGATGCGGAAGCCGTCAGGAGCGCCAGGGTAGCGGAAGCCAACGTTCTCGAAAACGATGCCGTGGCGGAAACCGTCGAGCTCAGGCGCGTTCGGCTTCTGGACGATTTCTTCGGTGTGATCCAGGTACTCGAAGACTTTCTGCGACGCGCCCAGGGCTTGCTCGAAGATGTTGTGGATGCCCACCAGGCGCTTGACGGGCTCGTAGAGCAGCAGCAGGGCCATCACGAAAGTAGTGAAGCCGCCCACGGTCAAGGCGTGCGCCTTCACCTGGTCTCGCGCGTACCACAGCAGGCACACGATGGTGACGGCGCCGAACATTTCGATGACCGGCGAGGACAGCGCCTGTTGCAGGACGTACCGCAGGTTGGTCTTGAGCAGACGGTGCGAGGCATCTCCGAAGCGGCGCGATTCGTAGCCTTCGGCCCCGAAGGCCTTCACCACCATGTGGCCGCTCAAGGTCTCCTGGAGGATCTGGTTCAACTCCGCCTGGCGCTCCTGCGTGCGGCGGCTGGTGCGGCGGATGCGCCGCCCGATCAGGCGCGTGGGCCACATGACGAAAGGCAGCACGGTGAGGCTGACCAGAGCCAGTTTCCAGTCCTTGCTGACGACCACGTACAGCAGCGCGGCCGCGCTGAACGCCTGGCGGAGAAAATCGGCCAAGATGTGCGAGGTGGCCAGTTGGACCTTATCGACGTCGTTCATGATGGACGACATGAGCTGGCCGGTGGAGTGCGCTTCGAAGAACTGCGCGCCCTGTTTCAGGACCTTGTTGAAGATCGCGTTGCGGAGATCGGTGATGGACGAGAAACCGACGTAGCTGATGAGGTAGTTGCCGAAGTAGTCGCAGATGCCCTTGGTGAGGAAAACCGCCAGGATGCAAAAGGCCACCATCGAGCCGACGTTGTGAATCCAGGAAGGCACGATGCGGTCCAGGTAGATCGGGTGGTGGAAGAACGGATCGGTGAGCAGCAGGACTCTCGTGTCCGGCAGGCCCGGGTTCAGCACCACATCCATGATGGGACCGATGAGCAGCGCGGTCATGCCCTGCGCGCCGCCGGCCGCGGCCATCAGGATCACGGACCCGAGAAGATATGCCCAGTAGCGCCGGGCGTAGGAGAGCAGGCGCAGCACTTCGTTCATGCGTGCACCCGCAGGCGCGCCAGCGCGTCGAGGACCTGCCGCACCCCGGACGCCGCGGTGACGATTTCCGACGCGGTGCGCCACGGGCCCCAAATGGCGGGATCCGAATTTCCGAAGATCACCACCACGGGGATGCCGAAAGCGGCCGCCATGTGGGCCGGACCGGAATCGTTTCCCACGAAGAGCGGAGCCGCGGCGAGGAGCGATTTGACCGTCGAGAGCGGCGCGCCCCGCTCGGAGTGGAACGCCTGGAAGGGCGAAAAATCGTCATCCGGCCCGCCGATGAAGACGGGGTCGAACCCGGAGTCCCTCAGGTGTCCGGCAACCGCGACAAAGCGTTCGGCGGGCCAGGTCTTTTCGGGCATGGCCGCGAAAGGATGGATTACCGGCCTCCCCGCCTGTCCTGGATTGGCATAGAGACTGGCGCGCGGCACATCGCTTATCGGCGCGCCGAGATAGAAGATGGCGCTGGCGAGGTGTTCGGCAGTGTGGACCTTGCGCTCGACGCCCAGGATCTCCTGCGCCCGCGGAATCCGCACGTTGTATGCCGCCTGGTGGCGGAAATGGCCGAAGCCGGCGCGAAAGCGGGCCCCCGACAGCGCGGTCATCCAGGCGCTGCGGCTGCCGCCGTGGACGTTGAGGCAGAGCCGGGGATGCCATCGGCGGAGCGCGGGGAGGGACGGCGCCAGGATCTCATCGATATCCGGGTTGCCTTCGAAGACGGCACGGAAGCGGCCCTCCACCACCACCGCGAGGCGCAGGTCCGGCCGGCAGCGCTTGAGAATATCGAGCGCGGGCGTCGTGAGGACGCAGTCCCCGAGGGACCGCAGCCGGAGGATCGCCACCCGGCCGTTCCGCGGCAGACATTCCAAGATGCTTTCCACAGCGACTATTCTTCGATTTTCGCCTCATCGACGAGCATCACCGGGATGTCGTCGCGGATCGGGTAAACGCGATGGCACTGCACGCACTTCAAACCGCTCCCATCGGGCTTGAGCTCCACGGCGGCCTTATCGACGGGGCACACGAGAATCTCCAACAGCTCTTTGCTGATAGCCATAGCGAATACCTCAGTTTAGCAGGGGGGGAGCCGGAATTCCGGGCCGGTTTACAGACTACACCGGCGAGAGTCTGCCTTTACTGGCCGGCGAGCTGAAGCGCGAGGCTCGATCGGTTGAGGAAGTTTGGTAACACTAGCTGCCCGCCTCTCTAACTCATTGCCCTACCGCGAAGAGAATGGCATTGTTGATGGCGTACACGGTGCCGTCCGTCCCGATCACCGTCGGCGTATAGGCTTCACCCAAACCCGCGGTCAGAGTCACCGGCTGAATGAGAGTGTTGCTGGCGAGGTTCCAGCGGTATAGCTTGCCGTCCTCGCTGTTCGCCAGTACCGACCCCGTGGCAGGGTCTACCGCCGCCGAGTTGATGCACCACTCTTTGACGCCCGGATCCGGAAAACCCGGAGTGGGCCCGAGCACCGTGAGGATTTCCTTCATGACCGTCGCTCCCGTCACCGCGTCGGTTTGGGCCGCGCCGGGATCCAGAATCGCCAGCCGGTTGAGGCCGCTCCCGCCGGCTTCGGCGTAATCGTTGTATTTCGTCATCAGGAGATAGGAGGACCGGCCTGTATAAGAGGGAACCATGGAACGGGGAACCAGCGACACCGTATCGTCCCACCCGAAAGCGCCCGGCGTCTTCGATTGGGTGAGGAGGGCGTCGAAATGCAGCAGCCAGCCCCGATCGTGGTTTTCACCCGAACTCTCCAGCACTCCGAAATACACGTCGCCGTCCATCCCGACGGTTGGCGACGCCGTTCCGTCATCCGACAGGACCGCATCCATCCCCGTTTCAGGATCCGTCAGCCTTACCCGCGCCAGCAGCCTCAGGGTCGTGCTGTCCAGGGCCGCCAGGTACCCGGCCGCGCCGCCGCTCACCGCGACATAGAGCGTTCCGCCGCTCGCATTCAGCGCCGGTGCGCAGTTCTGGACCACCTCTGCAATTGCAGGGTCGCCGGCTGCGGCCGCCGCTGAAATCCAGGTCCCCTGGCCGCTCGCGCCGATGCGCGCAATCCCGCTCTGCAACGCCAGGGGCGTGCTCCCGGTCACGACAAAACCGAAATAAATGTTCCCGGCGGAATCCGAAGTGATCGGGGTACTGATCATGACTCCCGCATTGTACGATTGCGGATTCGCCTGGTAGTTCGCCAGGCCGTAAAACGCAATTTGTCCCTCGGAGCCGCTAGCCGAGTCCGGATTATCGCGGTAATACACCGTGCCGCCCGCTCCCGGGAAGTAGAGGCGCGAAGCCGGCGTCAGCGCGGGGGCAAATTCCGGAATCCAGTTGTGCGGCGGAAGAGCGTAGTCGGTGGCGAGGGTCCACAGGAGGCCGCCGTCGGCGCCGCGGTGCGCTTCCACGCGAAATCCCCCGTTCGGGCCGGTCTTCACCGGCACGATCACCGTGTTTTGGGCCGTGATCAACGGCGAGCCGTAGTGAATCAGCAGTTCGTCCCCCGTGATTTGGGGCGCCAGGTCAACCGGGGTTTGCCAGTGAATCCGGTTCAGCGGCTGCGATCCGTTGCCGGACAGCGCGGTGTGCTGCGCGTCGCGCGCGAAGTTGCTCCACGCGGCGGAATTGGTGGTGGTCACCGATCCCACTGCCTGCCAGTTGGAGTTGGCGGTGATGCTGCGTGCCGCCAGGTACAACACCTGGTCGCCGGCAAAGCTCTGGCTGAAAGTGATCGCCAGGGTCAGCGTCAGTGTGTTGCCGCTCGCCGTCACCGAGCTTCCCGCAGCGGCGATCGAGCACTGGCTGTTCGCGACCGTGCCCGATCCGGGCAGCGTCATGCCGGAATACGGTCCTCCCGCGTCCCCAGCATTATCCACCAGGTAAATCGCGCCCGTTCCCACTGTGGCGCCGGGAACGAACGCCACGTAGCAGGCGCCCACACCGGTGATGGCGCCGTTGATCAGCACATCCGCCACCGTGATGTTCTGCCACCCGTTGCTGTCGGTGAAATTGAACGTGTAGATCTGGCTCGATCCGCTGCTGCGAGCCGGCGTCACCCCGCCCACCGCGGGCCCCGCGGCCGTACCCCCCGGAATGCCCCACGTCCCCAGCGCCTGCCAGCCCGAGTTCGACGACGCGTCGCGCGCCGCCAGGTACACGACTTTGTTGCCCTCGAAAGCCGGCGTGAACGTGATCCCCAAAGTCAGGGTCAGCGTGTTCCCGCTCGCCGTCACCGTACTGCCGGCCGCGGCGATGCCGCACTGCCCATTCTGCGCCGCGCCGTTCCCCGGCAGAACCATACCGGAATATGGCCCGCCCGCATCGCCCGCATCGTCCACCAGATACACGGCGCCCGAGTTGGCGGTGCCCGGGACAAAAGCCACGTAGCAGGCGTACCGCCCGTCCAGCACGTCGCGGATCAGCACGTCCACCACCGTGAGGCTCTGCCACCCTCCCGTATCCGAGAACGTGAACGTGAACGTTTGCGCTGTTCCGCTGCCCGCCGCCGGACTGGCTCCCACCGGACTGGCGGCCGTCTGGGCTGCGAGGGGCATGGAGCACACCAACAGAGCCGCAACAGTTAGCGAGCGGTTGCCAATTCTGAGCCGGGACACCATCATGTTGGAACACCGTTCCCGGCTGTCTTACTCGAAAGAAGTGTTACGGCAGTCCCAGCGCGCGCGCCGGATTGGTGCGCGACATCACGTCGATTTCGGCTTGCGAAAACCCCTCCTTCCGGAGCGCCGCAAAGAACGCCACCAGCCCATCCGGGTGCAAGGGGTTCGCGGGCTGGCCCAGGTCGCTCGCCAGGATACAGGACTGCGGGCCCACCGCGCGGATGGCTTTCGCGTACTCTCCTGGTTCCCCCTCGCGGTTCGGCCCGACCAGGCCGTTGTAGACGAACTCGATGTACGCGCCCTCCTTGGCCGCCTCGCGCATCTGCGCCACGGACATGCGCACGGGGACAAGCATGGCGTGGGTCACCACCATGTGCTGAACGCCCTGCTTCCGCGCCTCGCGAACGATCATGAGGCCCTCCTCCGGCGAGGAATGCCCGGTTTCGAGGACCAACTGGTGTTTGGCAACCACGGCGATCACCTGCTTCACTTCGGGGAGGAGTTCTCCATTTTTCGCCACCGAAACGTATGGCCGGTTCTCCTTCGAATATCGAACCTGGTTTTCCGCGTCGAAGGTCGGCATCCAGACTACGCGTCCCCAGCCGCCCTTCACCATGGTCATGCGTTCCACCGCCGCGGGATTGATGCCGCCGACCGTCAGGTTGAGATCGATGCCGCCGAAAATTTCGATGCCCGGCACTTCCTTCCTCACCAGGTAGGCCAGCGAGGCGGTGGGCTCGTAGTGATTCTTCAGGACCAGCGCGCGCATGCCTCGCTCCTTCGCCAGGCGGGCCAGGTCGATCGCGTCGATCTTGCGTGGCAGGCTGTCGGGATCGGCATGAACGTGGATGTCGATGACGCCGTTCAATTGCGCGAGCCCCGCCTGCGCTGCCAGAACGAGGCCGGCCAACGTGCGTAAATATCTCATACACCGAGTATCTTCCGAGCCGCGACCGTTAGGGAGCCGTGGCTAGCAAATCCGCGGGAGCTGCTCGTGGAACGGCAAGTCGAGCACGCGCGTGCCGCCGATTTCGGTGCGCAGGAGCACGAGTCCGGGGTGGGCTTCCACGGCATGGCCGATGATCACCGCGCCGCGGCCTTCCGGTGTGGCGCGCATGGCTTCGAGCACGGCTTCGGCGCAGCCGGGCGGGACAAACGCCACCAACTTGCCTTCGTTGGCGACGAACAGCGGGTCGAGCCCCAGCAGCTCGCAGGCGCCTTTTACTTCTTCATGCACGGGAATGCTGCGGGAATCGATCTCGACGCCGATGCCCGATTGAGCGGCGATTTCGCACAGCGATGTTCCGAGGCCTCCGCGCGTGGGGTCGCGCAACGCGTGAGCCTCGCCCGCCCGCAGCATCGCGGCCACCAGCGCGTGCAGCGGTTGCGTGTCGGAGAGGATTTCACCTTCCAGTTCGAGGCCTTCGCGCCTCGAAAGCACGGCCATCCCGTGATCCCCGATCGTTCCGCTGAGAATTATGACGTCGCCGGGCCTGGCATTCGAAGCGGAGATCGACACGCCGGCGGGCACTACCCCTATCCCCGCGGTGGTGATGAACAGCTTGTCCGCCGAGCGGCGGTTGACCACCTTGGTATCGCCTGTGACGATCGCCACCCCGGCCGCCGCCGCGGCCGACGACATGGAAGCCACCACTTGCGAGAGTTCCTCGATTTCGTAGCCCTCCTCCAGGATGAACGCAGCCGACAGGAAAAGCGGCGTGGCGCCGCTCATGGCCAGGTCGTTCACGGTTCCGTTGACCGCCAGTTCGCCGATGTTGCCGCCCGGGAAAAACAGCGGCGTCACCACGAAGGAGTCGGTGGTGAAGGCGATGCGCGCCGAGCCGATCTCCATCACCGCCTGGTCGTCGAGCTTGCGCAACAGCGGGTTGTCGAAGGCCGGAAGGAACAGGTCGCGCACCAATTGGGCGGTAAGGCGCCCGCCGCTGCCGTGCCCCATCACGATGGTCTTGTGATGGGTGAGCGGAACGGGGCAGGAGAGCGCGAAGGGCTGGTCCATGACCTCTAAATCATATCGTCTTCTCAGGGCGGGGACCTGTCCCGCGCGGATCAGCGAAGCAGCTTCCCCACCGCCTGGGCGTCAGCCGACAGCGTAACGTGTACCGCCAGATCCTCGCGGCGCACCTGAACGGAGTCGAGCCGGATGCCTGCCGCCGAGGCCAGCGAGAGCATGGCGCGGGATGTCTCTTCGAGTTGGCGCGCCCGATCCGGCGTCGGGCACCGCCCCACAATCTCGAGATCGGCCCGGTCCGTCAGCGTTGCGCCCATCGTGACGAAATCGGTCAGGCGCAGCAGCCGGTTCAAATTGGCCGCATTCCCCGTGAGCGGCCATCCGCCGCCGCCCTGCGCTACGGCCCAAACCTGCCGGCCGGCCGCGATCGCCTCCGCGCGCTCCAGCAGTTCGGAAGCGCCAGTCCTGCCGGTCCGGTGTTGCGCAATCGCCGCGCGGACCGCCTCGGGAGCGCCGGCCACCGCCAGGCTCGAATCGATCAGGGTCCCGCCCATCGGAGCATCGGCAAACTTCCCGCGCGCGATAAACAGAAGTTCCTTTCCGTTCCAAACCACCATCAGTCCGGAAGCACCGGCAAAAGCGTCGAGCCCCGGCACTGCCGCCGCGCGATAAAACGGAGCCGCGCGGAGCCGGTCCAGATCGCCTCCCGCGAGCAACACCGTATCGGCCGGCACGCAGGCCGCCATCTCGCGATCGATCGCTCCTCGCGGCGCACGACCGCAGGAAGCCGCCATCAAAACGAGAACCGCGGTTGCACCACCGATTCTCGAACGCCGTCCCCGCGTTCTCACGTTTTGACTTTACCGCGCCGAGGTGGCGCACCGCTTCGGGCACCCTCAGGGCCGTAGATGGTCCATTCGGCATCGTCCGTGAGTTAGAATCATTGGTCTACTTCGCCGGGCCTGCATCCCCAGGACGGCCAACCCGGAATGCTATTCGATCCGGCTGTCCTTTCAAGGTGGTTCCTTTGCCCTACACGATCCTCTCGGTCGTCGATGATGCCGCGGTTTGCCGTGTTCGAAACGAAGTCCTCCGTGAGGCTGGATTTGAGGTCATCGAAGCTGTCGCTGCTTCCGATGCGCTGGAACTCGCGTCCGAACGGCAGCCCGCGCTCGTCGTTCTTGCCGTTGAATTGCCCGGAATGGACGGCTTTGCGGTCTGCCGGCGCCTGAAGGCCGATCCCCGCACCTCCTCGATTCCGGTGCTGCATCTCTCCGGCCCGGGCGAATCCCATCGCGCCTGCGCGGATTCGTTGGAGAGCGGCGCCGATGCCTGGTTGCCGGAGCCGGTCGAGCCGCCGGTCCTGATCGCGGTGGCGACGGCGTTGATCCGCGCCTATTCCGGCGGAAACATGGCGCCGAAAGCCGATCATCAAGCGACCGGCGCCCAGCGCCAGCGGGCCGGACAGGCGCTTCGAACGAGCGAGGAGAGGCTCCGCCTGGCGTTGGATGCCACGGGAGCGGGCGCGTTCGAGTATCGCCCGGCAACCGGCGAGTGTTTCTGGGACGCGGGGGCCAAAGCCATGTGGGGGCTGCCCCCTGATGCGGAGGTCTCGTATCCGCAGGTGCTCGAGCGGATCCACCCCGAGGACCGGACGCGAATTCGCGAGAGCGCGGAAACCGCCGTTACGACCGAATCGCCCGAGTTGGCCGAGGCTGAATACCGCGTCATCTGGCCGGACGGTTCGGTTCACTGGATCTCGGGCACGAGCCGCACCTTCTTCGAGGGTGAGGGCCTCGAGCGGCATGCCGCCCGAATGATGGGCGTCCACCGGGACATCACCGAGCGCAAGCGCGCGGAAGAAGCCCTGCGCGACGGCGAGAAGCGGTACCGGACCCTGTTTGAGACGATGACCGAGGGATTCGCTCTGTGCGAGATCATCTGCGACGAAGCGGGAAAGCCATGCGATTTTCGTTACCTGGCGGTCAACCCCGCGTTCCAGCGGCAGACCGGCCTCAAGGCGGAGGATATCCTCGGACGGACCGTCCTGGAGCTGTTCCCCCAAGCCGAGTCCATGTGGATCGAGCGTTATGGCAAGGTGGCTCTCACCGGGGAACCGGCCCGGTTTGAGGCCTGGTTCGGCCCCCTCGGGCGGTGGTTCGAAGTGTTCGTCTTCCAGACCGAACCAGGCCGGTTCGGCGTGGTATTCACGGACATTACCGAGCGTAAGCGCGCGGAAGAGGAGCGGCAGCGCCTGGCCGCCGAGTTGGCCGACCGTGTCGGCGAGCTTCAGGCCATTCTGGACGCCGCGCCGGTGGCCATCTGGATCGCCCACGATCCGCAGTGCCTCCGCATAACGGGCAACGCCTTTGCGGACCAGGTCGTCACGCGGACCGAGCGAGGCGGCAACACCTCGCGCAGCGCGCGTCCCGGCGATGCGGCAGTCGTGTTCAGGGCGTTTCGCCGCGGAGTTGAAATGCAACCCGAAGAGTTGCCCGCCCAAGCCGCCGCGGCCACCGGCCAGCAGGTGAAACAGGAAGAGCTGGACATGGTGTTCCCCGACGGCCGCACGGTCCACATGCTTGTGGGCGCCGTGCCGCTGTTCGATGCCGAAGGACGCGTGCGCGGCGCCGTCACAGCCGGCGCCGACGTAACCAGGCATAGGCGGGCCGAGGAGGCGCTGCGCGAGAGCGAAGCCGTTCTGCGCAGTTTCTTCGACAGCCCTGGGATGATGCGGGGGTTCGTGGAAATAATCGATGGCGCTATAGTCCACGTTTCCTGCAATGCGGCCGCGGCGGAGATGTTCGGTATTTGCCAGGAGTCGATCTCGGGCAAATCCGCCACCGACGCGGGGGCTTCCGCAGAGGTCGCGCAATCGTGGGGCAGTCTCTACGAAGAAAGCCGGCGCACCGGCAAGCCCGTCTCCATGGAATACACCCGCCGGGACGCCGCCGGCCAGGTACGCTGGATGCTCGCCACCGCGAGCCACATTGGGGCCGGGCCTTCCGGACATCCGCGATTCGCGTACACGATTCTCGATCTTACCGACCGCAAGCGGGCCGAAGAAGCGCTGCGCGGGAGCGAGGAGCGCTTCCGCATCTTGGCCGACGGTTGCCCGACGATCATCTGGGTGACCGACGCCGAGGGTGGGCTCCGGTTTGTCAACCGCACCTACCGCGAATTCTTCGGCGTTACTTACGAGCAGGTGGAGGGAGGCAAGTGGCAGCCGCTGGTTCACCCGGACGATGCGCCCGAGTATATCGGGGCTGCCTTCCGCGCAGTCCGCGAGCGCACGCCTTTCCGCGCCCAAGCGCGCGTCCGGCGCGCCGATGGCGAGTGGCGGTGGATCGCATCGTACGCGGAGCCGCTGTTGGCCCCGAGCGGGGAGTTCCTGGGCCTTGCCGGCATCAGTCCGGACATCACCGAGCGTAAACAGGCCGAAGACGCATTGCGAAACAGCGAGAAGCTGTATCGGGCAATCGGCGAGTCGAACGACTACGGCGTGTGGGTGTGCGCCCCCGACGGCCGGAACACGTACGCCAGCGAGTCGTTCCTGAAGCTGGTGGGATTGACACAGGAACAGTGTTCCAGTTTCGGGTGGGGAGAAGTGCTGCACCCGGACGACGCCGAACGGACACTCGCCCTGTGGAAGGAGTGCGTCGGCTCCGAGGGACGCTGGGACATCGAGCATCGCTTCCGCGGCGTGGATGGAAAGTGGCATCCCATACTCGCTCGCGGCGTGCCCGTCCGTGACGAGCAGGGCCGGATCACTTGCTGGGCGGGCATCAACCTCGACATCAGCGCGCTGAAGCAGACCGAGGAATCCCTGCGCGACAGCGAGAGCCGGGAGCGTGCGCGGGCAGCGGAGCTGGAAGCCCTCATGGATGCGGCCCCGGCCGCCATTTTCGTGGCTCGCGACGCCGAGTGCCGATACATCGAGGGCAACCGCATGGCTTACGATCTGCTGCGCAGGCCTCAGGGCAGCAATCTCTCAATGTCCGCGCCGGACGCTGAGAAGCCGTCGAATCTCCGGATGATGCGGGATGGAGTCGTCATCCCGCCCCAGGACTTGCCGGTGCAGAGGGCCCTCGTGACCAGGCAGCCCGTCCGGAACTGCGAATTGGAACTGGTGTTCGAGGACGGCTCCTCGGTGAGCCTGTTGGGCGATGCCGTGCCGACGATGGACGAAGACGGAAACTCGCGCGGCGCGGTGGGTGTCTTCTTCGATATCACCGAGCGCAAGCGCGCCGAACGGCGCCTCCGGGAAGCCCAGAAACTGGAGAGCCTCGGGCTGCTGGCGGGCGGCGTCGCCCACGACTTCAACAACCTGCTGGTGGGCGTGGTGGGCAATGCCAGCCTGGCCCAGGAAATGCTTACTCCCGATCACCCCGCCGCCGAACTGCTGGAAGGAGTCCTCAGAACCGGCGAGCAGGCCGCTCACCTCACCAGGCAGATGCTCGCCTACTCGGGCAAGGGCAGGTTCGTAGTGGAGGCGCTGAATCTCTCGACGGTCATTCCCGATATGAGCGGCCTGGTTCGGCCGTCCATTTCCAAGAAGATCGCGCTCCATCTGGATCTGGAAGAGGATCTGCCGGCGATCGAAGCCGATCGCGGCCAGATCCAGCAGGTGTTCATGAACCTGGCCATCAATGCGGCCGAAGCCATCGGCAGCCACGACGGCATCATCTCGGTCAGGACCGGCTTACAAAACGTGGATGCCCGGTATCTCCAGCTACACCCGGAGGCGGCGGAACTGCGGCCCGGCGATTACGTTTTCCTGGAAGTTCGCGATACGGGATGCGGCATGGACGATGCCACCAGGTCCAGGATCTTCGATCCGTTCTTCTCCACGAAATTCACGGGGCGAGGGCTCGGGCTGGCGGCCGTTGCCGGCATCGTGCGGGGCCACAAAGGCGCGATCACGGTGGCCAGCGCGCCGGGCAAAGGCAGTTGCTTCACGGTGCTGCTCCCGGCGGCGGCTGTACCGGCGGCGAAGGCGTCGGCCGCGGACCGCAACGCCGCGCTCCGGGGCTCCGGCGTGGCCCTCATAGTGGATGATGAACGGCTGGTGCGCGAGATGGCCAAAAAGGCACTCGAACGCTACGGTTACACGGTGCTGCTGGCCGACAGCGGGCCGGCGGCGATGGATGTTCTCCGGAGACACCCGGGCGAAATCGCGGTGGTAATCCTCGATCTGAGCATGCCGAAGATGGGCGGTGAGGAGACGCTTCCGGAACTCCGGAAGATCCGGCCGCAAGTCAAGGTCGTGATATCGAGCGGCTACAGCGAGGCCGAGACAATGGCGCTGTTCCAAGGCCAGCGGGTCTCGGGATTCATCCAGAAGCCCTACACCGCGACTGGTCTTGCGGAGAAGGTGAAAGCAGCCGTCGGGTAACTCGCGCGGCTGCAACCGAGATACTACGACCTACGGCCGTTTGACCGAGATCACGTACCAGGTGGTCACCGGCGCCCCGATCGCGAGCGCCCGCGAAGATGTCCTCGGCCGGTGCCAGTTCGTCTCCGACACCCGCGAGCTGGCGTGGTACGCGTCGGAGCAGAAGAACGGGCCGATGTCAGAACTGGAACCGCGCCACAAGCTGGCCGTTCCGTTGACCGCCGATGCCGCTGGAATTGGTGATATAGCCGTAGCCGCCGGTGGGTACGCCGGCGGAAGTGAACGTGGCGGTGGCCAGCGGGTTGCTCGCCGATGGTGTGGGCAGGAACAACCGGTTGAACACGTTGAAGAATTCCGCCCGGATGTTGAGCGACATTCTCTCCCGGATCTGGAAGGTGCGGCCGAAGTTCATCGACTCGCTCGCCTGGCGCTGCCAGCGGTAGTCGTTGAAATAAGCGGCGGACTGGCCATAGGTCCCGGTGGGTGTGTCCACCCAGGCGGCGGGGTTCAGGATCTGCTGATTGCTGTTCGGGTTGATGCAGTGGCAGTTCGGGTCCTCGAGGAACAACGGCACCCCGGGCACACGGTTGAAGCGCGTGTTGGTGTTGAACGTATAGGTGCTCAGGTTGGTCCGCGACGAAGGCACACCTATCAGCGAGCCGCTGGCGTAGCGCAGAATGCCGCCCCAGGTCCAGCCGCCCACCACCTGCCGGACGAGTCTGTTCGAAGTCAGCTTGGGAGTCCGGTAAGTGAACGCCGTGACCCAAATGAACGGCGTCGAAGACGGGGTGAGTCCCCTGTTCTCGCTCCGGTTGAACGCATCGTTGATGCCGGCGCAGCCGTTGGAGCCCAGGCAAAGCTCCTTCTGATAGGTGAAGTTCGAAGTCACGTCCAGGCCATGGGACATGCGCTTGGTGAACTTGACCTGGAGGGAGTCGTACCAACTGTCGCCGGTCGGGTCGAACCACCACGCCAGGCTGTCGTTGTACTCGGGGAATGGTCGAAGCGACTGTGCCACACTGGCGGTGGAGGGGAATCCGGCGTACGGCGGCTTGAAGCCGGCTGCCACGGCCGCGGCGGAGCCGATCTGCGCGGTCAGCAAATTGCGAGTAGCCGCATTGGTCAAATCCAGGCCCAAAGCCTGCAATCGGGCGGGCGAGATGGCGTTCAGCGCGGCCAGGCCGCGAGCCTCTTCCCAAGCTCCGCGGTTGCCGACGTATGCCGCTTCGAGCGTCATGTCCCTGGTGATCTGGCGCTGTACCGCGAGATTCCATTGGTTGACGCGCGCCGGACGTCCGCCTTCGGGATCGCGGAACTGCGCGGCCCACGCGGGCGCGGCGCTCAACGTACCGGGGGCCGGCGCCACACCGGGATTCAACGTCGCCGCGTAGAGCACCGAGGGATCGTAATGGATTCCGTCCGAAAACTGGGAGACGGCATATCCGTAACCGGTGGAGTTGGTCACCGAATTGATGCCCAGGCCGGCCACAGGGGTCCCGCCGTTCATGTAGCCCCAACTGTCTCCGCCGCTGTAAGTGATGCCCCATCCCAGGCGAAGCACCGTCTTGGGGTCGATCTGGTAGGCCACCGCCAGCCGCGGCCCGAAGGCGAACGGGTAAGAGCGGGAGAACTGGCAGTTGCATCGTCCGGGACCGTCGCCCTCGAAAATGTAGCCGCCGGGGATGCCCCCCGCCGACGGGTTGGGCGTATTGATGCCGATTTCGGCTTCCCGGTAATGTTGTTCGTGACCCATGGGAGTGAAGTCCCAACGCAGCCCGTAATCCAGCGACAGCTTGCGCGTGATCTTCCAATTGTCCTGGGCATACAGGCTCCAGTTGAGCTTCCGCATCTGCGTGTCCCTGGGGGCGTTGACGTTGGTGTTAGCTACCTGCCCCAGCAGGAAGCTGGCATAACCGGCGCCGATCGAACCGCCGCCCACGCTGGAAGTCTGCAGGAACGGCTCGGAAGTCGGGCCATTGCCAAACGAGTATTGCCCTTGCACGCCCTGGACATTCTGGTCGCTGTAGACGTCCTGCTTCAACTCCAGACCTGTCTTATAGGTGTGACTGCCGCGGACATAGGTGGCGTTGGCAACCCAGGAGAGCTTATCGGTGAACTGGTGATCGGCCGTGTTCGGCCCATAGTTCCCTGCGCCCCCCGCGTTGTTTACGCCCAGGTTGGTAACGTTCGGAAAGCCCGCGGGATTGGAAGCGCTCCCCACCAGGCCGAGCAGCTTCACCGCGTCGTAGTCCAGGACACCGGCCGGGGAGCTGTCCGGGTTGAGGAAGCGATAGAACCCCGCTCCCACGTGCACCACCAGGGTCGGCGAAACCGTGCGATCCACGTTGAACCGGTACTGGGTGCCCTCCACGATCTTGGGGCGCGCGCCCGTCAAAGGTATGGGCAGCCCATCCGGGTACGCCGGCGAATCGGTCGATTGATAGGTCCAATAGAAGCTCAGCCTTGTTTTGTCGTTGACGTTCTGGTCGATCTTGAAGCTCGGCATGTTCTGCTTGGTGTTGGTGACGATATTCGGCAGCCAGTTCAGCAGGTTCAGATTGTTGACTGGGGCGGGAATCATCGCCTGGATCTTGAGAGCCACTGGATCCATTCGAGCCTGGGGGATGACGTTGTTGGGGAACAGCGTGCGGATCACGCGGCCGTTGACGGTCTGGGTGGTGAGGGGATCGTAGATCCCGTTCTCGGGGAACTGCAATCCGCTATTCGGATCGGTCAGCGTTCTGTCGGTCAGCGCTCCGCTGAAGTCTCCGTTACGGTATGCCGTGGTCGGTACCGTGCTGTACGAGGCGGTGGAGACCTGATCGTTGCCGAACCTCTCCAGGCTGACGAAGAAGAACGTCTTGTTGCGGCCATCGTAGATCTTGGGGAGCCAGACCGGTCCGCCGACGGTGAAGCCGTAGTCGTTCTTCCGGTCGCGATCCACGATGTGGCTGAAGGGATGGCTCGCATCCAGGGCTTCGTTGGCCCAGTATTCGTAGGCGCTGCCGTGAATCTGGTTGGTGCCGCTCTTGGTGGTGAAGTTGTAGAATCCGCCCGCCACCTGGCCGAACTCCGGCGAGAAGTTGGAGGACTGGATAGAGAACTCGTTGATGGTCTCCACGGAAGCCGCCGCGACGCTGGCCGTCCAACTCGCGTCGTTGACGCTGGTGGAGTCCTGCCCTTCGAGATAGACCTTGAAGTTGCCGTAAGTTCCGGTGGGAATGCCGTTGACCGGGGAGTTATAAGCGGTGCCCGAAACACCCGGGGCCAGGATGATGAAGCTCAGCCAGTTGCGAATTCCGCCTCCCGCCGAGCCGCCGCCGCCAAAATTCAGCGGCAGGTCGTTCACCTTATCGCCCTTGACGTTCATGCTCTGCTCGGCGTTCTCCGTCTTGAGCAAGGGAGACTCCGCGGTGACGGTGATCGAGTCCGTGGAGGCGCCCACTTGCAGCGTCATGTCCACGCGCACGGTCTGGGCGACCTGGACGTCGACACTTTCCATGTTGGCCTTCTTGAACCCGGCGGCTTCCACCGCCATTTGGTATTTGCCGGCCGTAAGCGATGTCAGCGTGTAATCTCCGGTGGCGGTGGTGGTGGTCTCGAAGACCGCGCCGTTCTCCACGTTTTTGGCGGTGACTTTTGCCCCCGGAACAACCGCCGAAGCCGGATCGATGACGGATCCCGTAATGGCGCCGCGATCGCTTTGGGCAAACGCGGCTACGGTCCACAGAACCACGAACAACGTCTTGAACGCCAATCTCATTGCGACCCTCCTTCCACTGACCCTGGGTCCTATATAACCACGTTTCAGTCTTGGATTCCAGAGGCAAGGGCCGAAATTGCCGAAATGGGGGCTGGCCGGTCCGCGCCCGCCGACCCACGCTATCATTGTGGACACCAGGAGGCGCCGTTATTGAGGTTTGTTCAAGGGCTCAAATGCTTGTTCTGCGAGACGGTCTACCCGGTTCGCGGATTGCTAACCTGTCCCCGCTGCGGGATCACCGGGATTCTGGACGTCCAGTATGATTACCCCGCTATCCGCCGCGTCCTGACGAAGCGGCGGCTGGCGGCGCGCGACGAGCGGTCGCACTGGAGATACCGCGAGCTGCTGCCCATCCGCGCGGACGCGACAGTGCCCGCGCTGAATGTCGGATGGACGCCGCTGACTCCCGCGCCGGCGCTCGCCCGGCACCTCGGCATCCAGCGGCTCTTCTTAAAGGACGACGGCCGCAACGCAACGGGGTCGCTCAAGGACCGCGCAAGCTCGGTCGGGGTGGTGAAGGCGCGGGAGAAGCGCCGCGGGATCATCGCCTGCGCCAGCACGGGGAACGCGGCATCGTCGTGCGCCGGGATGGCGGCGTCGCTCAGGTTGCGGAGCGTCATCTTCGTGCCGGAGCGCGCACCCGAGCCGAAAGTGACCCAGTTGCTGATGTTCGGAGCAACGGTGCTGCGCGTGCGCGGCAGCTACGAGCAGGCGTTTCAGTTGTGCCAGGCATCCTGCGAGAAATGGGGCTGGTATAACCGCAACTCCGGGATCAATCCGTACCTGGTGGAAGGCAAGAAAACCGCGGGCCTCGAGATCGCGGAACAGCTCGGATGGCAGCCCACCGATTGGGTGGCGGTGTCGGTCGGCGACGGCTGCACGGTGGCAGGCGTGTGGAAGGCGTTTCGCGAGTTGAAGATCCTGGGCCTGATTGCCCGGACGCCGCGGATTCTGGGGGTGCAAGCCGAAGGCGCGGCCCCGGTGACGGAGTGCTTCTTCAGCGGGGAGCCGCTGCGCCCCATGGAGCCGCACACGCTGGCCGACAGCATCGCGGTGGGCGTGCCGCGAAACTGGAAGAAGGCGGTGCTGGCAGTGCGCGAGTCCGGCGGCACCATGATCAACGCCGGCGACGAGAGCATGCTGGACGCCATGTGGTACACCGGGCGGCTGGCCGGCATCTTCGCCGAACCGGCCGCGGCGACCGCCGTGGCGGGCCTCAAGCGCGCGGTGGAGGAAGGCATCATTGGGCGGCGCGCCAGCGCGGTGGCTCTGATTACCGGTAACGGGCTGAAGGATGTGCAGTCGGCGCGTTCGGCCGTGGGTCAGCCGTTCGACATTCCGCCGGATGGCAGCGGGCTGGATGACATTTTGCGGGCACAAGGCGTGGCTCCCGAACATGCGAACACCGTCTCTGCTGATTCGTAACATCCACACGCTGGTGATGATGGATGCGGACGATACCGTGCTGCGCGACGCGTATCTGTACGCCGAAGATGGCGAGATCCGGCAGGTGGGCAGCGGCTCCGCGCGTCTCCCGAAGGCCGAATGCGTCATCAGCGGCCGCCATTCGGTGGCTATTCCGGGGCTGGTCAATACGCACCATCATCTTTATCAGACCTTGACCCGCGCTTATGCGCCGGCGGCGGATGCGGAACTCTTCCAATGGCTGCGCGCGCTCTATCCCATTTGGGCGCGGCTGGACGAGGAGTGTGTGCATTGGGCGGCCCTGGCCGGAATGGCGGAGCTTCTGTTGTCCGGCTGCACCACAACCACCGACCACCATTACGTTTTCCCGCGGGGACATCCGAAGCTGATCGACGCGGAAATCGAGGCGGCGCGCCGCATCGGCATCCGCTTTCATCCGACGCGCGGCAGCATGAGCGTGGGGAGGAGCAAGGGTGGGCTGCCGCCGGATTCGGTGGTGCAGGGTGAAGCGCGCATCCTGGCGGACTCGGAGCGCGTGATCCGCGAATACCACGATCCTTCACCCGGGTCGATGGTGCGGGTGGCGCTGGCTCCCTGCTCTCCGTTTTCGGTTTCGCCCGAGCTGATGCGCGACACCGCAGCCCTCGGGGAGCGCTACAGCGTGCGCCTTCACACTCACCTGGCCGAAACCAGGGATGAAGAGGAGTATTGCCTGAGCCGCTTCGGCCGGCGGCCCCTGGCTCTGCTGGAGGATACCGGCTGGCTCGGCAGGAACACCTGGCTGGCGCACGGGATTTACTTCAATCGGCGAGAAGTCGGCCGGCTGGGACGTGCGGGCGTGGGGATCGCGCATTGCCCCACGTCGAACATGCGGCTCGGTTCGGGCTGCGCGCCGGTGCTGTCGCTGCGCCGCGCGGGGTGCCCGGTGGGCCTCGGCGTGGATGGCAGCGCGTCCAACGACAGCTCAAACATGCTGGCGGAAGCGCGCCAGGCGTTGCTGTTGCATCGCCTGCAACACGGAGCGGCGGCGCTGGGCGTGCGGGACGCGCTGCGCATGGCGACTGTGGAAGGCGCCCGGTGCCTGGGCCGCGACGATATCGGGAGTCTCGAGGCCGGCAAGCGCGCCGACGTTGCCCTGTTCGATTTGCGCGGCCTGGGATACAGCGGGGCGGGCGACGCCGTCTCGGCGCTTCTGCTGTGCGCGCCGGCGCGCGTGGAAACGCTCATTATAGAAGGAAGGGTGGTGGTGGCCGCGGGCGATCTGCGGACGGTGGCGCTCGACGGGGTGCTGGCGCGGCACCGGCGGCTGGCTCGCAAGTTGGTTGTAACCTCTTTGTAACGTCTGATATGTTGGGGAGATCCGATACAAAAACGGGCTCTTATGTTCGATAAGGTTGAAGCATTCCATCGGCCGGATACCATCGGCGAAGCAATTCGATTGCTGGGAAGCAGCAAAGGCGCGCGAGTCGTGGCCGGCGGCACGGACCTGGTGGTGCACGGCGATCAGTCGGCGCGCGTCCTGATCGATATCACGCGCGCCGGGCTGTCGTACATCCGCAGGCGCGGCGCTTCGTGCGTGATCGGCGCCACTACCACGATGGCCCAACTCGAGGAATCGGACGCGATCCGGGGGTTGGCCGGCGGGGTGCTCGCTCACGCGGCGGCCACCTGCGGTTCGATCCAGATCCGCAACGTGGCCACCATTGGCGGCAACATCGCCAATGCTTCACCCGCGGCGGACCTGGCCACGCCGTTATTGGCCCTCGATGCGTCGGTCGTCGTGGCCGCGCCGGGCGGGCGGCGGAAGGTGGGGCTGGCCGAATATCTGGCTGGCGCTCGCGGCAGGAGCCTGGTGAAATCGCTGCTGGTAGAGGTCGTGATTCCCGAACCGGCGCGTGGGCCGCGCTGCGGCTGGTCGTTCCAAAAGCTGGGGCGCACCGCAGTGGACATCTCGCTGGTCAACGCGGCGGTGGGGCTGCAGCTCGATTCGAAAGGACGCGTGAAGTGGGCGCGGATCGCGTTGGGCGCGGTGGCGCCGGCGGTGGTGCGCGCTTCGGCCGCCGAAGAGATGTTGACGGGCCGAGTGCTGGACCGGAGCGCGACTGACGCGGCCTCCGCCGAGGTGGCGCGCGCGGTGAGTCCGATTTCCGACGTGCGGGCAACGGCCCAGTATCGGCGCGAAATGAGCCGCGTGCTGGCTGGGCGCGCGCTCGAGGAGTGCGCGGCGCGGGCGGGGTGGCCGTTATGAAAACCATGGAAGTGCGGCTGAAGGTGAACGGCGAAGGTAAGCAGTTCGCCGTGGCGCCGGGCGAAGTGCTGCTCGACGTGCTTCGCCGCGAAGGCTACTTCGGCGTGAAGCGCGGGTGCGAGAAGGGAGAGTGCGGCGCCTGCACTGTGCTGGTGAACGGCCGGCCGGTCAATTCGTGCCTGATGTTCGCCGCGCAGGCGGAGGGAGCGGAGGTGCTCACGATCGAGGGAGTGGCGCATGGCGACGTGCTCGATCCGGTGCAGGAAGCTTTCCTGGATTCGGGCGCGGTGCAGTGCGGGTTCTGCACCAGCGGCATGATCGTGAGCGCGCGGGCGCTGCTGGACCGGCGGCCCGACCCTACCGAGGAGGAAGTCCGCGAGGTGATGGCCGGGCACTTCTGCCGGTGCACCGGATATCTGAAACCGGTCGAAGCCGTACTGGCCGTGGCCCGGAAGACGAAGCGCGGCGGCCGCAAGCAGACGGCGAGGGTGGCGCGATGAGCGGCCGCAACGTAGTCGGCAAGAACGTCCGCAAAGTGGACGGCCTCAAGCTGGTGACCGGCGGCGCGGCGTTCACGGACGACATCCAGCTTCCGGGAATGCTCTACGGCAAGATCCTGGGGAGCCCGCACGCGCACGCGCGCCTCAAGCGCATCGACACGCGCAAGGCCAAGGCGCTGCTGGGCGTGCACGCGGTCTTGACATACAAGGACGTGCCGCGCGTGCCGCACACCACGGCCGGCCAGTCATGGCCCGAGCCTTCGCCCTACGATACCTATCTGCTGGATTCCAAGGTGCGGTACGTGGGCGACCGCGTGGCGGCGGTGGCGGCGGAGAGCCGCGCCATCGCGGAACGGGCGCTGCGGCTGATCGAAGTGGAATACGACGTCCTGCCCGCGGTGCTCGATATGGAGCAGGCCATGGCGCCGGGCGCCGCCGTGATCCACGACGAATCCGATTCCAAAGGCATCCACGACCGCGAGCACAACGTGGCCGGATACATTCACCGCGGAATCGGAGACGTGGAGCAGGGCTTTCGCGAATCCGACTGCATCTTCGAGCGCGAGTTTCGCACGCAGCGCCAGCAGCATTGCCCCATCGAGCCGCACATCACCATCAGTTGGCTGGATGCCAACGACCGGCTGGTGATCCGCACCAGTACGCAGGTGCCGTATCACACGCGGCGGCAGGTGGCCATGATTCTGCAGATCCCCGTAAGCCGCGTGCAGGTGATCAAGCCGCGCATCGGCGGTGGATTCGGCGGCAAGCAGGAGATGCTGCTCGAGGACATTGCGGGCGCGCTCGCGATGGCCGCGCGGCGGCCGGTGAAGATCGAGTACACCCGCGAGGAAGAGTTCTACATGGCGCGCACCCGCCATCCGCAAATTCTGCGGATGAAGATGGGAGTGAAGCGCGACGGCACGATCCTCGCCAGCCACATGATCGTGCTGGCGACCACCGGCGCTTATGGAAGCCACGCCGGCACGGTGCAGGGCAATACCGGGAGCAAGGTGCTGCCGCTGTATCGCGCGCCGAATATGCTGTTCCACTGCCACGTGGTCTACACCAACACGCCGGTGGCGGGTGCGTTTCGCGGCTACGGATGCCCGCAGGGCTTCTTCGCGCAGGAGACGCTGGCCGATGAGATCGCGCGCGAACTGGGGATGGATCCGCTGGAGTTTCACTCGAGGAACGTCATCCGGCTGGGCGACATCGACCGGCTTTCGGCGCAGCTTGGCGAGGGCAAGGAAGGCCTGCCGCGCGTGATCCGCAGTTGCGGGCTGCCGCAGTGCATGGAGCGCGGCGCCGAGGCGATCGGATGGCGCGAGAAGCGCGCTAAGACGCAGGATGGCGGCCATTTGAAGCGCGGCGTCGGCATGGCCTGCACCATGCAGGGCAGCGGGATCGCGGGCGTTGACTGGGCTTCGGCGTTCCTCAAGATGAACGAAGACGGCGCATTCTTCCTGCAGGCGGGCGCGGCCGATGTGGGAGGCGGGGCCGATACCGTGCTCGCGCAGATCGCGGCGGAAACGCTGGGGGTGACGATAGACAAGATCGTCATCACGTCCGGCGATACGGATTCCACGCCGTTCGACGTCGGCGCGTATGCTTCCAGCACCACGATCATTTCGGGCGGCGCGGTGAAGAAGGCAGCGGAGAAAGTGCGTGCCCAGGTGCTGGGGCTGGCCTCCAAGCTGCTCGATACCCCGCCAGACAAGCTGGAGTGCGCCAACAACGAAGTGTTCACCACGTGCGCCTGCCGCAAATCGGTGAGCATGAGCGACCTGGCGATGCACGCCCTGTATAAAGAGAAGCTGCAGATCATGGACGGGGCTTCGCACTTCAACACCGACAGCCCGCCGCCCTTCTGCGCGACGTTCGCCGAAGTGGAGGTGGATACCGAGACCGGGCAGGTCCGCGTGGTGCACCTCGCCACGGCGGTGGACCCGGGGGTCGCGATCCACCCCAAGCTGGCCGAGGGGCAGGTGGAAGGCGCGGTGGCGCAGGGACTGGGCTACGCGCTGACCGAAGAACTGGTGCTCGACGGCGCCGGCCGGCCGTTGAACGCGAACTTTTGCGATTACAAAATGTTCTCCGCGAAAGATATGCCGAAGCTCACGACGATCCTGGTGGAGACCGATGAGCCGCTGGGGCCGTTCGGCGCGAAATCGATTTCCGAAGTGCCCATCAACGGGCCCGCGCCGGCCATCGCCAACGCGATCTTCGATGCGGTGGGCGTGCGGATCCGCAAGCTGCCGATCCGGCCGGAAGACGTGCTGAAGGCACTGAGGAGCGAGGTGGCCGCCCAATGAATCCGAATCGACAGCGCATCGCCGAGCTAGCCCAGTCGTACGAGGGCGACATCGTTCAGTTCCTGCGCGACCTCATCGCTATCCCCGCGGAGAGTTGCCAGGAAGGGCCGGTAGTGGCCCGCATACGCCAAGAGATGGAGAAGGTAGGGTTCGACGAAATACGCGTCGATCCCATGGGCAACATCCTGGGCCGGATCGGGTCGGGCAAGACGGTCATCATGATGGACTCCCACACCGATACGGTGGGGATCGGCGATCCGAAGGAATGGGCCTGGGATCCATACAAGGGCAAGGTGGAGGACGGCTACGTTTACGGCCGCGGGTCGTGCGACCAGCGCGCCGGCATGGCGAGCCTGGTGTACGCGGGAAAGATAATCCGGCAGCTCGCGCTCACCGGCGATTACACGCTGTGGGTGGTGGGCTCGGTGCAGGAAGAGGACTGCGACGGCCTGTGCTGGCTGTACATCCTGAAGGAAGACGGCATCCGCCCGGATTGCGTGGTGATCACCGAGCCGAGCAGGCTGAACATCTATCGCGGGCATCGGGGCCGCATGGAGATCGAGGTTCACCTGCGCGGTAAATCGTGCCACGCGAGCGCGCCCGAGCGCGGCGACAATCCGATTTACAAAATGAGCCGTCTGGTGGAGGAGGTGGAGCGGCTGAACACGCGCCTGAAAGACGATGGGTTTCTGGGGAAGGGCACCATCGCGGTCACCGAAATTCGCTCGCTGTCGCCTTCGTTGTGCGCGGTGCCGGGAGCGTGCTCGGTGCATCTCGACCGGCGTTTGACGGCGGGGGAAACCAAGGAGGGCGCGGTGGAGGAGGTGCGGGCGCTCGCCGGCGCGGAGAACGCGGAAGTCGAAATCCTCACCTACGACACGCCGAGCTACACGGGTTTGCGGTACCCCACGGAGAAGTATTATCCGACGTGGGTGCTGGAGGAATCGCACCTGCTGGCGCAGGCGGCCATCGCGACTTTCCGCGGCTTGTGGGACCGGGAGCCGGTGGTGGACAAGTGGACGTTCAGCACCAACGGCGTTGGCTCGATGGGGCTGATGGGCGTGCCGAGCATCGGCTTCGGTCCGGGCGAGGAAGACGTGGCGCACAGCGTGATCGAACGCGTGCCGATCCGCCACCTGGTGGAAGCGGCCCAGTTCTACGCGGCGTTTCCGCAGGTCTTCACGGCGCTGGCGAAGAAGGGCAATGGCTGAGCTGATTCCGATCCCGCTTCCGCTTCTGTTGCGGCGCGCGTTTCTCGAGTACGAGCGCCAGGGCACGATCTTCGATCTGCCGAAGGCGAAGTTCTACCGCGGCTTTCCGGACGTGGACCTTTCCGTGGATTTCCATGGCCACCGCGCCGCCACACCGCTCGGTCCGGCGGCGGGACCGCACGGGCAACTGGTGCAGAACATCGTGCTCTCCTGGCTGGGCGGCTCGCGCATCATCGAGCTGAAGACCGTTCAGATCCTGGATGAGCTGAAGATTCCGCGGCCGTGTATCGATATTGCCAACGTGGGCTACAACGTCGAGTGGTCGCAGGAATTGAAGCTCGAGAGATCGCTTCGGGAATACGTGGGCGTGGCCATGTTCCTCGAAATCCTGAAGGCGTCGAACCTGCTGGGCGACGGCATCCCCACCGATACAGTGTTCGACATGAGCGTGGGCTACAACCTGGAAGGCATCCGCTCGCCGCGCGTCCGTTCGTGGATGGAGACCATGATGGACGCGACGCCGGTGATCGACGAGCTTCGCGCCTCGCTCGCGGGCGAGTGGCAGCGCTACCGCGAGCTGCCGTTTCCCACGCGCATCAGCGACACCATCAGCCTCTCGACGTTCCACGGCTGCCCCGCGCGCGAGATCGAAGGGATCGTCACCTTCCTGCTCGAGGAGATGGGCTGCCACGTGTGCATCAAGCTCAATCCCACGCTGCTGGGCAAGCAGGAGGTGGCGCACCTGCTGCACGACGTGCTGGGCTACCGCGAGATCGCGTTCCATCCGCCGGCGTTCGATAACGACCTGCAATTCGACGAGGCCTTGGACCTGATTCCGCGGCTGCAGCGCGTGGCGGCGCGGCAGCGGCGGAGCCTGGGCGTAAAATTTACCAACACCCTCGTCGTGAGAAATCACAAGTCGTTCTTCGGCGACGAGCAGATGTACATGTCCGGCGCGCCGCTGCACGTGCTGGCCATCAACCTTATTAAGAAGTTCCGAGCGCACATGCCCGGGCCGATCCCGATCTCGTTTTCGGCGGGGCTCGACGCCAACAACATGGCCCGCGCGGTGGCCATGAACTTCGTGCCGGCGACCACCTGCACGGACCTCCTGCGTCCCGGCGGCTACGCGCGGCTGATCCGCTACCTGGAAAAGCTGGCCGAAGAGATGCGCAAAGTCGGCGCCGCCAACATTCGGGATTTCATCCTGAACTTCCGCGGGCAGGCGGAAGCGGCGGGCGGCGATGTGAACCGGGCCGGTCTGCTCAACACTCGGATCCTGGTGGCCGAGGCGACGGCCGACCCGCGCTACACGTGGGAGCGGAACAAGGGCGTGCCGCGCAAGATCGGCTCCAAGCTGTGGCTGTACGACTGCATCAACTGCGACAAGTGCGTTCCGGTGTGCCCCAACGACGCGAACTTCGTCTACGAGACGCAGCCGGCCACCGTCGAGTACGACAATTTCGAGCTGCTGGACGGCGAACTCCGCCGCGTGCCCGGCGGCGTTCTGCGCGTGATGAAGGCGCACCAGCTGGCGAATTACGCCGACGCCTGCAACGAGTGCGGCAACTGCGATGTCTTCTGCCCCGAGGATGGCGGGCCGTACATCGAGAAGCCGCGCTTTTTCGGCAGCCTGGAGACCTACCGGCAGAACGTGGGCTCGAACGGATTCTTCATCGACTGGGATGGCGGCCGCACCATCCACGGCACCATCGCGGGCCGGCAGTACGTGCTGGCGCTGGACGAACAGGCCGACTTCGCGCGCTGGGAACAGCCGGACGCCGAAGTCGAAATCCGGCTGAGCGACGACCGGCCCCTGAGCTGGAAGCCGAAGCCCGGAAGCGATGGCCCGGCGCGCACGCTGAACATGCTGCCCTACCTGCAGCTCAAGCTGCTGCTGGGATCGATCGCAGACCCGCGGCACGTGAATTTTGCGAATGTGGGCGCCCTACAGGAACAATCATGAAAGCACTTTTCAAAGGCAGGGACTGGATCACGACCGAGGAGTGGAGCGACGCGGAACTGGACGTCATGCTCGACGTAGCGGGGGACCTGAAGCGCAAATTCAAAGGCGGCGTGCCGCACCGCTACCTTCCGGACAAGACGATTTTCCTGATGTTCTTCGATAAGTCTACGCGGACGAGAAATTCGTTCGAGGCGGGCGCCACGCAGCTCGGAGGACACGCGCACTTCCTCACCGCGGACGTGATGCAGGTGTCGCACGGCGAGAGCGCGAAGGACACCGGGATCATTCTCTCGAGCTACGGGCATGCCATCGCGATCCGCCATGACCTGGTTCCCGGCGAGGGCAACGCCTACATGCGGGAAGTGGCCAAATGGGCGGACGCGCCGGTGATCAACATGCAGTGCGACGTGGATCATCCGTGCCAGACGCTGGCGGACCTGATGACCATCCGCGAGAGGCGCGGCTGGAGCACGGATGGCCTCAAGGTCGCGGTGACGTGGGCATACGCGCCGAGTTACGCCAAGCCGCTTTCGGTGCCGCAGGGACTGATCATGCTGATGCCGCGATTTGGGATGGACGTGGTGCTGGCGCATCCGCCGGAATACAACCTGATGCCGGAAACCATGCAGGCTGCGCGGGAGAACGCGGAGCGCGGCGGTGCGCGCTTCACCGTTGTGGACAACATGGACGAAGCGTTTCGCGACGCCGACGTGGTGATTCCCAAGAGCTGGGGCTGCCTGGATACCATGGGCAGCAATCCCGCCGAATCGCTGCGCATCGCCAAGCAGTACACGAGTTGGATCTGCAATGCGGAGCGGCTCAAGCTGGCGAAACCGGACGTGCTGTACATGCATCCGCTGCCCGCCGACCGCGGCAACGAGGTGACGGACGAAGTGATCGACGGGCCGAACTCGGTGGTCTACGCCGAGGCGGAGAACCGGCTGCACACGGCCAAGGCGATCATGGCTTTGACCATGGCGGACCAGGCGATCGAGTACGAGTAAGCGGATGACGGAGACCCTCGTGATCGCCCTCGGCGGGAATGCCATCACACGGCCGGGAGAGCCGGGGACGATTCCGCAGCAGTTCGAGCACACGGCCGAGACCCTGAGGCATCTCTGCCCGCTGTTTCGCGGCGATGCGCGGATCGCGATCACCCACGGCAACGGGCCGCAGATCGGCAATATTCTGATCCGCGTGGAGGAAGGCGAGCGGCGCGTGCCCCGGCTGCCTCTGGATACGTGCGTTTCCGATTCGCAAGGCGGCATGGGCTACATGATCCAGCGGCTGGCGATGGAACTGTTCCGCCGCGAAAACATCCACCGCACCGCCGCCACCGTGATCACGCAGGTGCTGGTGAACGAGGGCGACAGCGATCTGATTCATCCCACCAAGCCCGTGGGCTCGTTCTACGGCCTCGAGGAAGTGGAGCGGATCCGCGTCGACAGGCCGCATTGGGAGATGCGCGAGGTCGAGCCGGGGCGATGGAGGCGGGTGGTGGCCTCGCCGCGGCCGCTGCGCATCCTGGAACAGGACGCCATTCGATGCCTGTTGAACGCGGGGGTGGTCACGATAGCCTGCGGCGGCGGAGGAATTCCGGTGGCGTGGGAGGGCGACCGCCTGGTGGGCGTGGAAGGCGTCATCGACAAGGATTTCGCCTCGAGCCTTCTGGCGCGCGACATCCACGCGCACAAGCTGATCATCGTGACCTCGGTGGAGCGCGCCGCCATCCGGTTCGGCCGGAGCGGACAGCAGTGGCTGGACACCGTCACGGTGCGCCAGGCCCGGGAGTATCTGGCCGCGGGCGAGTTCCCCGCCGGGAGCATGGGGCCCAAGATCGAAGCGGGCATCGACTTCGTCGAGTGCGGCGGCGGAGAGTGCATCATCACCTCCGCCGAACAAGTGACGCGAGCGCTCGGCGGCGGGACCGGGACCCACATCGTACTGACATGATCCTGACCAACGCCCGCATCCTGACGTTCGACGGCGCGAACCGGGTCCACGACTCGGGCAGCGTGGAGGTGCGCGGCGATGGCTCCATCGGCAGTGTGAAGAACGGGCGCGCGCGCGGCGAAGGGGCGGTCGATCTTGGCGGACGCCTGCTGATGCCGGCGCTGATCAACTGCCACTCGCATCTGTACAGCACGCTGGCGCGCGGGATCCGGCTTCCCGGCCCGGCGCCGCGCAATTTTCCCGAGATCCTCGAGAAACTGTGGTGGCGTCTGGATCGCGCCCTTCTCGAAGAGGACGTTTACCACAGCGCGCTGATCGGGCTGATCGATTCCGCCAGGAACGGCGTGGGCACGGTGATCGACCACCATTCGAGCCCCAACGCGTGCGAAGGCAGCCTGGACGCCGTGGCGCGGGCGTTCCGCAAGGTCGGTCTGCGCGGCGCCACTTGCTACGAAACCAGCGATCGCAACGGGCGCCAGGGCGCGCTCGCCGGCATCCGCGAGAACGTCCGGTTCATCGAGCGCACGCGGAAGGGCGGACTGGTCGGCGCGGCGTTTGGCCTCCACGCTTCCTTCACCTTGAGCGACCGCACCCTGCGCGAATGCGTGGAAGCCAACCAGTCCTTGCGCGCCGGATTTCACGTCCACGTGGCGGAGGACCGCTCGGACCGCGGCGCCGCCCGGCGGCTCTGCGACCTGGGCGTTCTCGACGAACGCGCGCTGGCGGCGCATTGCATCCACGTGACGGCGGCGGAAGGAACGGCGCTGGCGCGGCGCGGCGTCAACGTGATTCACAACCTGCAGTCCAACTGCAACAACGCGGTGGGGACGGCCCCGCTGCTCGACCTGTTTCGCCGCGGAGTGCGGGTGGGGCTCGGCTCCGATGGATACTCGCCGCGCATGTGGGAGGAGTTCAAGACCGCGTTCCACCTGCAGAAAGTCCGCGCGCGCGATCCGCGCGTGGGTTATGCCGAAGCCTACGCCGCGGCGTTTCTGAACAACCGCGAAATCGTGAAGCGCGTGTGGGGATGGGATATCGGCCGCATCGAGACCGGCGCCCAAGCGGACCTCCTGCTGGTGGATTATTTCCCGCCCACGCCGATCGATGGTGGCAATCTGTTCGGCCACATTCTGTTTGGCATTGCCAACGCTCCGGTGGACTCGCTGATGGTGGACGGCCGGTGGGTGGTGCGCGAGGGCCGCATGGCGAATGTCGATGAACGCCGCGCCGCGCGAAAGGCCGCGGCCTGCGCGAAAGCCCTGTGGGAGAGGTTCTGAGGAGACACATGACCGCGATCGTACCCGGCCCAACCTATAAAGAGATGCTGCACCCGGAGTTGCTCCCGCCCGGCACTCGCAATCGCGCGCTGGAGGGAGCGGCCAACGAACTGGACCCCATCAACCTGTTCAACATCACGTGGCGCGGGCCGGACCACCGCGTCCGGCACCTGGTCCTGCCGAAGGAACTCACGGGAGTCGCGGCGAACATCGTGGTGCTGGTAGGGCGCTATTTCCCGTCGGGCAGCCACAAGGTGGGGCCGGCTTACGCCACGCTGATGGAAGGCGAACTGGCGGGCGAAATCGAGCCCGGCGCGAACACCGTCGTGGGCCCTTCGACGGGCAACTTCGGCATCGGGACGGCTTACGTCGCGCGCCTGAAAGGCTACCCGGCGGTGGTCATCATGCCCGAGCAGATGAGCCGGGAGCGCTACGAGCGCATCCGCAAATACGGCGGCGAGCTGGACCTGACTCCGGGTTCGGAGAGCGATGTGATTCTGGTTCTGGAGCGAACCGAGGAGTACAAGAAGAATCCCAGGAACAAGGTGCTCGCCCAGTTCGAGTTACTGCCGAATTACCGCTTCCACCGCTATGTCACCGGACGGAGCGCGATCGAGGCGGCGCAACCCTACGGCAACGGCCGGGTGGCGGCGTTCGTGTCCGCTCCCGGCTCGGCCGGAACCCTTGCGGCGGGCGACGAGATCAAAGCCAGCTTTCCCGATAGCGTGGTCTGCGCGCTCGAACCGAAGGAGTGCTCCACGCTGTTCAACGATGGCCGCGGCACGCATCGGATTGAAGGAATCGGCGACAAGATGGTGACCCTCATCCACAATGTGCTGACCACGGATTACGTCATGCTCATCCACGATGACGATTGCGTCGCCGGGCTGGAGTTAGTCGAGCACCAGGCGGCCATGCTGGAACAGACGCTGCGCCTGAGTCCCGGATCGTTGAAGGATCTCGGCGGGGTCTTCGGCGTCTCCGGAATCTGCAATGTGCTGGGCGCGATCCGGCTTGCGCGCCATCTGGACCTGAGGCCGGAAGACAACGTGGTCACGGTCGCTACTGACGGCTTCGACCGCTATCCATCGGTACTGTCCAATCTCGCGGAGAGGCGGCCGTTCCAACAATCCGCTCCGGGGGAGTGGTTCGAGCAGATCTTCCGCGGCTTCCGCGCAGACGAGATTCTGGACGTCCGCCCGAGCGATCAGAAGGAGCGCCTGTTCGGTTACAAGGAGCAGGTCTGGAGCAGCTTCGGCTATTCGCGATCATACCTGGATGCCATGAAGTCACAGGCTTTCTGGGACACGGAGTTCAATAAGGTGAACGAGGTGGACGCGGCGCTGGTGGCAGCTCGATAAGCGAGCTCGTCATGCGGCGTCCCGACACCTCCCGGATTGACGTTTCTGGACCGCTGGCGGCACAAAGTCCGGGATGGCTATACGTCAGGGTCCTTGGCTACTGCACCGTTTGTGTAGCCATCGCGTGCCAGTCTGTGCTGTTGCCTTCGTGGACATCGCGAGTAGCGACATAGATCACGCGATTGCCATCGAATGCCTGAGTGAACGTGAGGGTGAGAATTAGCGTCAGATTGTTTCCGCTGCCGCTGAGCGGGTTCGCCGTCCAACTGACGGTGCACTGACTGTTGCCGACGCTGCCGGCCGCGGCCAGATTTTGCGGCGGCAACAGAGCCGTGCCCGCGTCGTTCACGAGAAAAAGGACGTTGCCAGGACGCGAGACGGCGATGTAGCAGGCTTGGTTGCCGTTCAGGAAATCGTTCACCAACACGTTCTCCACGCCCAGATCGGCGAACCCCACGGTGTCGGAAAAGGTGAACGTGTATTGGGTCGGTCCCAGCCCGGTAGTGCGGCCTGGAGAAACACTGGTGACGGCCGTGGTCGTGGCCTGTGAGCCGCCTGGCGCTCGCGCGACGCCCAGCGGATACCAGCCCGAATTGTTCTGCGCTTGGTCACGGGCCGCGACGTAGATAATCCTGTCGCCCGCGAATGCCGCGGTCCATGCGATCGAAAGCGTCAGGACGAAGTTGTTTCCGCTGCCCGACCCAGATACCTGAGTCACCGCGCACTGGCTGTTCTGGAGGCTGGCGACGTATGGTCCCCCAGCGTCACCGGCGTCATCCACCAGGTAGAGGGAATTGGAGCTCACCACGTAGGCCAGGAAACAGGCGTGGCGTCCATCTAGAAAATTGTTGACCAGGATGTTCAGCACGCCCAGGTCCTGGTAACCTCGTGGATCGCTGAAGGTGAATGTGTAAGTTGCGTTGGAGTTGCTCCCCGAGGAAGGGGTCACCGAGACCGGGACCGGGGGCGTTACCGGCGCCGAATACGTGAATACCCATGATGCTCCGATGTCCCCATTGTCGTTCGGTCCGCCAACCAGGGCGGTGCTCCCGTCGGCCGACAGAGCGACCGCGGAGCCTTGCGAAGGACCTATCGGAAATCCGAAGGCGACGGTATGCACACCACCGGTGCCCACCAGCTTCGAGCCCACCTGGTTCCAGTTGCCGTTGCCGTCGTTCTTGAAAACCCAGACGGCGCCAGTGGCATCAGAGATATTAACGACATTATCATTGGAGCCGCCGGCGAGTATGGTACTCCCGTCGCGGGAGATGGCAACCGCGCCACCCTGTTGGGCGTTCCCTGCGGCGCCCGTGCCGACGAGTTTGTTGCCCTGCTGGGTCCAATTTCCGCTGTTGTCCTGGTGGAAGACCCAGGTCGCGCCGGCGCCTGACGCATCAGCCCAACCGCCGACAACAGTCGTCTTGCCGTCTCCCGAGAGCGCCACCGACCAGCCTTGCCGGCTAGTGCCGGCGGCTCCGCTTCCCACCAGCTTCGCCTGCTGAGCCCAACTCCCGTTCGCACGGGTGAACACCCAGGCGGCACCGCCGAGATTGTTATCGCCCGGTCCGCCGATCAGCGCCCTGCTGCCGTCGAACGACAGCGCGACGGACTGGCCTTCTGACGCGAACTTCATCCCGTTGCCGATCAACGGGGGACCTTGCTGGCTCCAACCGCCGGAAGAGCGCGTGAAGATCCAGACAGCGCCTGTGTTATACACGCCGTCTGTTGACGGACCGCCCACGATGGCCGTAGATCCGTCGCCCGACATCGCCACGGCATAGCCAAATTGCTGCAGTCCATAATCCTCGGCGGGCGTTAACTTGGCTGCCTGTAGCCAGGTCGCTCCGCTCCGTGTGAAGATCCAAACTGCTCCGAAGGTCGAGCTGCACACACCGATGCAACCGGTGTCACCGTTGTCGGAAGGACCTCCCACAATAGCGGTGTTCCCATCCGCGGAAACCGACACTGCCTGTCCTTGCGACGCATTCCCCAGGGCTCCCGTCCCGAAAAACTTTCCGCCCAGTTGAGTCCATGCGCCCGCCGCGCGCGTGAACGTCCAAATCGCGCCGGTGTTGCCCGCATCGTCGGGACCACCCAGGAGCGCCGTGTTGCCATCATCTGACAGCGCGACGGAGGTTGCCTGTTGGGGTGTTCCGGCGGGGCCGGAGCCCACCAGTTTAAGGCCCTGTTGCACAAACTGAGCCGAAGCAGGTAGAGCGATGCTGAAGAGAAGAGCGGCCAAATGCGACCGAGACATTGCAGAATTATACTACTGCCCGGAAATCAGGCGCGGTCGGACATGCGCGCATTCCAACTTCAATCGTTTTGAAGGATACAAGGACGCAAAACGCCCTGGCCGTAGACCTGGGCCGTCCGATACCCCAGGTCCACTTGTGTGGAGCCACTGGACGCCAGCAGAGGACTGGTCTCCCAAAACATGGTGGGGAGGCTCCCAGAGGTTTCTACGCATGGCTCTCGATTTCACAATCGGTGATAAGCGCTTTGGCTATGAAGCTCACGATTGAGCTGGATCGGGAAGTCGATGGCCGTTGGATCGCCGAGGTTCGGGGATTGAATGTCCTCCTGTACGGTGATTCGAAGCTGGACGCTATCCAAGAAGCCCAGTCGGCCGCGCGTGAGATTGCTCTCGACCGGGTCGCGCACGCTGAGCTGCCTCCTGATTCTGCGAATGCCACATTCCACATCGCCGCGTGAGATCTTGGCCCTCGGCTAAAGCGCGTTTGTGTGTTCGCCGGGCTCAATCGGATCGGGTCGCGTCATGACCGCACGGTGGCTCCCACAGAATTGTGAAGAGGGACGGGCGGGCGGACTACCGGATCCCCACGTTCATCCCGGCAGTCAGCCAACAGGGCTGTCAGGCCCCAATGCGTTAAGTGACGGCATTGGGGCTAGACTGTAACAAAGGAGCACTCAGAGATGAAGCGATTGGTTGCGCTCGCCACAGCCCTGCTCGGACTGGCGTTCAACGCCGCGCTTGCCCAGCAGCCCCCACCTCAAACCCAGCCGCCCGCCAGTCCCGGACGCGCTGGAGGCCGCGGAGGGCGGGGAGCGCCGCCAGTCCAGCCCAAGCCCGAAGAGCTTGCGCAGATCCAGGCGAAAAGCGAGCAGATCGAGGCCATCGTCAAAGAGCTGAAATCGAAACACGCCGATCCCGACCTTACCGGCGACGTCGAGGTCTACGCCAAGGCCGGCCGGTTCCTGCTGGAGTTCCCCGAACTGTTCGGAACCCAGAACGCCATCGATCACTCCATGACCGTGCTCGATCAGGGCATCGAGCGCGCCCGGCAGTTGCAGGCCGGCCAATCGCCTTGGACCACCGGCAAGAAGCAGGTCCACGCCTACTATTCCGCCATGGATGGCTCGGTGCAGCCCTACGCCATCACGCTCCCCGAAGGCTACGACCCGGCGAAGCCCGCCCGGCTCTACGTTTGGATGCACGGCCGCCAGAACAACACCACCGAATCGGAGTTCATCTTCAGCCAGCAGACCTTCCGGCCGGGAAACGTGCCCGTGGCCGACCAGGGCCAGATTCAGCTCGACCTGTTCGGCCGGATAAACAGCGCCGGCTGGCACTGGGCCGGCGAAGCCGACGTATTCGAAGCCATCGCCGCCGTCCGAAAGCGCTTCAACATCGATGACAAGCGCATCCTGCTGCGCGGCTTCTCCATGGGCGGCGAAGGCGCGTGGCACATCGCCCTGCACTATCCCGACCGCTTCGCCGCCGCGGAGATCGGCGCCGGCACATGGTCTCGTCGCTCCCAGACTCCGGGGCTTCCGCCCTACCAGTACGCCACGCTGAAGATCTGGGAAAACATGGAAGAGTGGGCCGTCAACGCATTCAACCTGCCGCTCGCCGGGCACGACGGCGACACCGATACCCAGATCCCGTCTCTGCCTGGACCTCCGCCGGGCGCGCCGAATCGCGGCCAGTTGGAATCATCCCTGCGCGCCCGCGCGCAGCTCGAGAAGGAAGGCTTCCCCGCTGAAGGCGATCCCGATTTTCTGCGCATGAAAGGCACGCCCGCCATCTTCCTGATTTCCCAGAACACCGGCCACGGAACCAGCCCGCTGGTGCGGCAGCGCCTCGATGCCTTCCTGAAGGAGTGGGGCGACAAGGGCCAGACTTCGCCCGAGCACATCCGCTTCGTCACCTGGACCACGCGCTACAACCGCGATTACTGGATCTCGGTCGACGGGCTCGACAAGCACTACGAGCGCGCCGATGTCGATGCCCAGCGCTCCGGCGGCGGAGCGGCGTATGAAATCAAGACTCGCAACGTCTCGCGTCTCGTCCTGAACGAAACCGAACACGCCCGGGAGATCAAAATCGATGGGCAGACACTGAAAGTCAAAGCCGCTCCCGAGATCACGCTTCAGAAAACCGCCGCCGCATGGAAGGTGGACAAGAACGGGCTCCAGAGCGGCCTGCACAAAACACACGCCCTGCAGGGACCAATCGACGATGCGTTTCTCGATCCCTTTCTGCTGGTCCGCCCGACCGGCACGCCGTGGAACGATGCCGTGAACCAGCAGGCGTTGCGCTCGATGACCCGTTTCGACCGCCTCTGGGCCAAATATTTCCGCGGGCATCCATTTGTGAAGGATGCCAAGGACGTCACCGATGCCGACATGGCGAAGTACCACGTCGTCCTGTTCGGCGATCCGGGCAGCAACCGCGTGATGGCCAGGCTCCTCGCCAAACTGCCCGTGAAGTGGACGAAGGACACGGTATCGCTCGGCAGCCAGACGTTCCCCGCGAACGAGAGCTTCCCCGCCCTGATCTATCCCAATCCCGCGAACCCGTCGAAGTACGTGGTGCTGAACACCGGCTTGACCATCGTCGATCGCGAATACAACGGCGACTACGGCCTGCCGCAGTGGGGCGATTACGCCATCGTCAAGGTGAAGGAGGGCTCCGAAGTTCCGGACCTGGTGGTTGCCGGCCTGTTCGACGAGAACTGGCAGTTGGAAAAGTGACTCACGCCGTGGCGCTGGCCGGACGCTTCACCTCGGTCTGCGCCATCTCTTCGATGAAGGTGACGATGCCCGAGTGATCCAGGTCGCCCTTGCCGTCGTTCATCAGCGCCATCAGCATTTGTTGCACGGCGCTGGTCAAGGGGAGTGCGACCTTCATGGATTCGGCCGCCAGCAGGGCGTTGCGCAGGTCTTTCTGGTGAAGCCGGATGCGGAAGCCCGGCTTGAAGTTGCGGTTGATCACCATGGGCGCCTTGGCGTTCAGAACCGTGCTGCCGGCCAGCCCGCCTTTGATGGCGTTGAACACCACTTCCGGATCGAGGCCCGCCCGCGTTGCCAGCACCAGCGCTTCTCCCATGGCCGCGATGTTGCAGGCCACGATGATCTGGTTCGCCAGCTTGGTGACGTTGCCCGCGCCGACCGCGCCCGTGAGGGTCACGCTCGACCCCATCTTTTGCAGCACGGGCAGCACCTTCTGGAAGACCGCATCCTCGCCGCCGACCATGATGGCGAGGGTGCCGTCGATCGCTTTGGGTTCGCCGCCGCTGACCGGGGCATCCAGGAACTCGACACCCTTGGCGGCGCAGGCCGCGCCCGCCTTCTGCGCCACCAGCGGGCTGATGGAACTCATGTCCACCACGGTCGAGCCCTGCCGCGCGCCTTCCAGCACGCCCGCGGGGCCGAGGATCGCCTGCTCCACTTCCGGCCCGTCCGGCAGCATGGTGATGATGATGTCCGTGCGCGCGGCCACGTCGCTGCACGATCCGCCGCGCGCCCCTCCGGCCGCCACCACCCGGTCCAGCAGCTCCGGCACGATGTCGTACACCACCAGCGTGTGACCCGCCTTCAGAAGATTCTTGGACATCGCGTTTCCCATGATGCCCAGGCCGATGAATCCGATATTCGACATATGATCTCTCCTCAAATAGTTCAAACGGCCGCGGACTGTCCCGCGCGCGAGCGGAACCAGCCGAGCCCGTCTACGGTCTTGGCCGCCGGGCGGTATTCGCACCCGACCCACCCGGCGTAGCCCAGTTCATCCAGCAGATCGAACAGGTACTCGTAGCGGACCTCGCCGGTGTCCGGCTCATGGCGCTCCGGCACTCCCGCCACCTGCACGTGCCCGCACTCCGCGGCGTACCTGCGGAGCTTCACCGCGATATCGCCCTCCATGATCTGCATATGGTAGCAATCCATCTGCATTTTCAGATTGGGCGCGTTCACCTCGCCCAGAACCGCGTGGGACTGCGCCTGGGTATTGAGATAGAACCCCGGCATGTCGCGCGTATTGATGGCTTCGATCAGGAGCGTGATGCCGTGCCCGGCCAGCGCTCGGGCGGCCTGTTTCAGGTTGGCGACGTAGGTGGCGTGCACCGCAGCGGGATCGGCGCCTTGCGGCACGATGCCGGCCATCGCGTGCACGCGCGGCGTGTTCAGGCGCGTGGCATACGCGATGGCCTGTTCCACGCCCGCGCGGAATTCGGCTTCGCGGCCCGGCAGGCAGGTGGTGCCGCGCTCGCCGGCCGCCCAGTTCCCGGGTGGCAGGTTGAACAGCACGTTCTCCAGTTGATGCTTGTGCAGCAGTTCTTCGAGAGCCTCGGCGGGGTAGTCGTACGGGAAGAGGTACTCCACTCCGCGGAAGCCCGCTTCGGCGGCCGCGGCGAATCGATCGAGGAACGGCGCCTCGTTGAACATCATGGAAAGATTGGCGGCAAATTTGGGCATTGGTTTTCCTCGAATGTACCACGGCGTGCGAGGTGTGGTCAGGCGGGGATCCATTTCTGGGCCAACCGTGGTCTCACCGTTGGCCGTAATGGCATCCCGACACTTCCCGGTGGCCGTTTGTGGCCCGCCGCCAGGGCGTTTCCGAGGGACCTGCCGGCGAACATGCTATAATCTGGTTATATTACTGGATATACGGAAGGGAATCCGCCATGGGCACCACGCCGCAAAGACGAGCGCTGAATAACTACCGGAAACGCCTCACCCAGCGAGGGATGGCCCGGTTCGAGGTTCTTGGGCTCGACGCCGATCGCGAGTTGATCCGGTCGCTCGCAAGGCGACTCGCTGACGATGGCCCCGACTCGGCGCGGATTCGTGCCACTGTCCGCCTTACGATTTCGGGGGAACAGTCGAAAAAGGGCGGTATTCTCAATGCATTACGCCAGTCGCCTATGGTCGGCGCCGATCTGGGTCTTAACCGTCCGGTGACGCCGGGCCGCAGGGTTGACCTGTGAGCCGGAGCCTCCTGGACACCAACATCATCAGCAATATCACTAAGCCCGTGCCATCGGATGGGCTCGTCGCGTGGATGGCTGAACAAGCCGACGAGGATCTGTTCATATCTTCGCTGACAGTCGCCGAGATCCGGCGCGGAATACTGGAGAAGCCCGCCGGAAGGAAGCGCAGGGAGTTGGAGCGTTGGTTTTCCGGCCCCCAGGGCCCGCAAGCGCTGTTCGCCGGCAGGGTGCTCCCCTTCGACGAGAAGGCCGGCCTCGTCTGGGCGCGGCTGGTGGCCGAGGGTATGGCGAAAGGGCGGCCACGGAGCCCGCTCGACATGATCATTGCCGCGGTCGCCGAAGCGAATGATTGCATGGTTGTCACCGAAAACGAAAGAGACTTCGCCGGCCTGAAGATAGTCAATCCGTTGCGGGCGAAATGACGAGTGGCGTGTCGATGTCCGCTGATGGCCCATTAGGCCCTCACTCAACGCGCCAAGTGACCATCATTGCCCCTCAGCCTCCCAATCACCTCGTCCCTCGTGAGCAGTTCCCCCTGTTCGGCAGTCCGCTCTTTCCACTCGACCTTGTCACCGGTGCGCTTCGAGAGCACCAGCCGCACGGGGATGCCCACGAGATCGGCGTCGCCGAACTTCACGCCCGCCGATTCCGGCCGGTCGTCCCACATCGTGTCCACGCCGGCATCGGTGAGCCGCACGTATAGCGCCTCGGCCGCCTCTTCCGCCAGGGGCAGCGATATCAGGTGCGCGTCGAAGGGCGCCACGGCGCGCGGCCACACGATCCCGCGCCCGTCGCTGTTCGCCTCCACCACGGCGGCCAGCACGGCGGTCACGTCCAGGCCGGCGGCGGCCACCCTGAGCGGCCGTGTAGCCTTGTCTTTGTCGAGGAACCGCGCGCCCAGCAGGTCGGCGTAAAGGTCGCCCAGTTCCGTGACATGGCCCAGCGCCAGAACGCGGCGCGCCACCAGTGTGCCCTCCGGACACCGCGCGCATCGCTCGCCCTCGCGCGCCACACGGATGTCGAAGAACCGCTCCGGACGGACGACGTCGCGGCCGAAGTTCAGGTTGATCATGTGATGGTCCGTGCGATTGGCGCCGGCTTCAAAATTCGTGCGTCGCTCCGTCGAGAGATCCCAGACCACCTCGACGGAATCCGGCAGCCCCGCCGGCCCGGCGTAGCCCACCTCCGAGCGGGTCAGCTCCCGGACCGTCTCCGCTGGCGCGAGTTCCAGGCCGCGGCAGTGGAGAACCCGCGCCAGCTTGGTCTCGCTGACGTCGTAGATGCCGGGCACGCACGCCGCCGCCAGCCGGCCGCCGGTCGCGAAGAGCAACGTCTTGGTGGTCTGGTGGACCGGAATTCCGAGGAACTTCGCCAGCGGCTCCACCTGGATGAAGCCGGGGCCGTAGACCGCTTCCTTCACGCCCGGTTGCTCTTCCTGCGGCCACTCGGGCGCGCGCGATTCGGCCGTCTCCACGTCGGCGCGATATCCGCAGGCTTCGCATTCCAGCACCTCGCGGGCGGGCAGTTCGGTCCGGATGACGTATTCCGTGGTGCCGGCGGTTCCCAGCGGAAGTGCGGCAACTCCGGCGCGCTCCAGCGCCTTCTGGAATGCGTCCGCCAACAGGTTCGCGGGAGCGCCGAACGCATACGCCGAATGAAACAGGAATTCCGCGGCGCGCAGCAGCCCCTGGTTCGCGCGCGCCTCTTCCCGCGAGCCCCACTGCCGGCCCGCCACGATAAGCGGCAATTCCCGATAGCTCAAGCTGAGGCCGCCCGCCAGCATGGCCAGCGCCGCTTCATGTTGCTCGGCGAAAGGATAGTCGAAACCGGACTCGCGCCGGTGCAGGCGCAAACTGCGGGCCGTGTCCGAATTGGCCGAGTGGCGTCCGCCGGGCAGCCCCAGCATCTGCCCGCCGTGGCGCCGCAGTTCCCGCGCGAGGATGCCTTCGATCCGCTCCACCACCCGCTCGCCCAACGGCAGCAGCAGGAAGCCGCCGCCGGGCGCCGGCCGGATGAACCCGGCGCGCAGCAGCAGTTCGTGACTCCGCGAAACGGCATTGCGCGGCTTGTCGCGAACGGTCTTACCGAAAAGGGAGGAGTATCGCATGGGGCCGGGCCATGCGGTATCATAACACCCGAAACTGGTGGATCGATGCGCCTGATCGGTGTCGGTGAGATTCTCTGGGACGTCATCGGCCGCGAAGAACATTTGGGCGGCGCGGTGTTCAACCTCTGCGCGCACGCGGCGCGCCTGGGGCACGAGGTCTGCCTGATCAGCGCGGTCGGCGGCGATGCCCGCGGGCGCCGCGCCTTGGAGAGGGCCGGCGAGCTGGGAGTATCCACGCGGTTCATCCAAACGATCGCGGACCACGCGACGGGCGCGGTCACGGTCACGGTGGATTCCGCCGGCCAGCCCTCGTACGTGATCCACAGGCCCGCGGCATACGACTTCGCGGCCCTCGACGACGCCGGCTTCGCACAACTGGCCGCATGGCGGCCTGATTGGATTTCGTTCGGCACGCTGCATTCGATGCACCCGAATGCCAAGGGCCTGCTCACCGGGATCCTCCAGCGCTTTCCGCAAACCCGGCGGTTCTACGACATCAACCTTCGCAAGGACTCGTTCACCAAGGACCTGGTCGTCGAGTTGATGGCAGCCGCCGACGTTGTCAAGCTGAACGACGCCGAGGTGGAAGCCGTCGAGTCCATGCTCGGCTGGAGCGCCGGCTCGTTGGAAGACTTCTGCCGCACCTGCGCCGCGCGGTTTCAATGCGAGGCCGTTTGCGTAACCCGCGGCGCCCAGGGATGCGTCCTCCTGCTGGCGGGCCAATATGAGGAAGTGGCCGGCCATCCGGTCCGGGTCGCGGACGCGGTCGGTGCCGGCGATGCGTTCGCGGCCGCGTTGATCCATGCGGTTGACGCCGGCTGGAGCGCACGCGCCGCGGGCGCTTTCGCCAACCGGTTGGGCGCGCTGGTGGCCAGCCGCCGCGGCGCCGTGCCGGATTGGTCGCTGAGAGAATTAGAGGAGGCTGTCACATGATGAAACTCGCCGCTTACCTGGCGCTTTCCGCCCTGCCCGTCTTCGGGCAATACTCCGCCCGCCGCGATGGCGACGTCGTTCGCCTGGAGGACGGGCGCACCCAGACCGTCGTTTCCGTGATGCCTGGCCACGGCAACAGCGCGTTCGAGATGAAGGTGAAGGGAAAGAACGTGCTTCGTTTCCCCTATGCCTCCGTGGACGAGTACCGCAAGGGCCGCGAACTGAGCGGCATTCCGTTTCTCGCGCCCTGGGCCAACCGCCTGGACGATGCCGCTTTCTTCGCCAACGGCAAGAAGTACCCGTTCAACCTGGAGCTGGGGAATGTTCGCCCGGGTCCGACCCGCCACCCCATCCACGGCTTCCTCACCAACGCCACTCAGTGGGAAGTTGTCGAAGCCAAAGCCGACCGCAACGCCGCGTGGGTCACCAGCCGCCTGGAGTTCTACCGCCAGCCGGATTGGATGGCGCAGTTTCCGTTCGCCCACACCATCGAGATGACCTACCGCCTCGCGGAAGGCGCCCTCGAGGTGATCACGAAATTGCACAACCTGAGCGCCGAGCCGATGCCCGTGGCCATCGGGTTCCACCCGTATTTCCAGGTGAACGATGCGCCGCGCGACGATTGGACCTTCGGGATTGCCGCGCGCATTGAGTGGATCCTGAACGCCGACAAGATCCCCACCGGAGAGACGCGGCCTATCGAGCAGTTCCTGCCCAAACCGCAGGGGGGCACGCTGCGGGGCCTGAACCTCGATCACGTCTTCGGCGACCTGGTCCGTGACGCCTCGGGCAAGGCCACCATGTGGGTGCAGGGCAAAGCCGAGAGGGTGGAGGTGGCGTTCGGCCCGAATTACCGGGCGGTCGTGGTCTATTCCCCGGGCGGGCCGAATCGCGATTTCATCTGCTTCGAGCCCATGACCGGCATCACCGACGCGCTGAACCTGGCGCAACGCGGTATGTATAAGGAGTTGCAGTCGATTCCGTCCGGCCAGACGTGGCAGGAAAGTTTCTGGGTGACACCGCGCGGGTTCTGAGCCCGCCAAAAAGGAGACGCTTATGACGCGACAGAGAAGCTCACGGATCGCATTCGCCGCCGCGCTGCTGTGCGCTGCTACCGCCGCGGCCCAGCCGCCGCGAAGGGAGCCGACCCCCAACGACACGCTGAAATCGCCGGAGGTCCTGCCCGACCACCGGGTGGTCTTCCGCATCTATGCTCCGAAGGCCAGCGAGGTGAGCGTCTCGGGCGATTGGATCGCGCAGGGCCGCGGCGCCGGCGGAAATCTGGACAAAGATGACAAGGGCGTTTGGTCCATCACCGTCGGCCCGCTCGTGCCGGACTTCTACAGCTACGCGCTGACCGTGGACGGAGTCCGCACCATCGACCCCAAGAACGCGCTAATCAAGCAGGGCGTCACCAGCCTCGACAACATGTTCGAAGTGCCCGGCGACGAAACGGCCTTCGAGGCCAACCGCCCGGTGCCGCACGGCGAGATCCGCGTGGCCTGGTATCAATCGAGCACGCTCGACACCATCCGCAGCATGCACGTCTACACGCCGCCCGGCTATGACAGCGGCAATGCGAAGTATCCCGTGTTCTACCTGCTGCACGGCGGCGGCGACGAGGATTCGGGCTGGAGCACGGTGGGCCGCGCCGGGTTCATACTCGACAATCTGCTCGCCGCGAAGAAAGCCCGCCCCATGCTCGTCGTGATGCCCAACGGCAGCATGCCCCGCCCGGTGGACGCGCCGGCCCCGGGCACCGCCCCTCCAGGCGCCCCGGCGGCCAACGCCAACGCCCAGGAGCGGTTCGCCGACGAACTGTTGAAGAACGTCATCCCCTACGTGGAGAAGAACTATCGCGTGCTCCCCGGCCCTGGGAATCGCGCCATCGCCGGCCTCTCCATGGGCGGCGGCCAGACGCTTCGCGTGGCGCCCGCGAACCTCGACAAGTTCGCCTACATCGGCGTGTGGAGCTCGGGCGTCGGCCAGCAGGCCACCGCGGATTTTGAAAAGCGCAACGCGGCGTTCTTCGAGAATCCCGATAAGACCAACAAGGCGGTGAAGCTGTTCTGGATCGGCGTCGGCGATAAGGACACGCTGACCAACGCCAGCGCCAAGAACCTGAGCCAGGTGCTGAAGGCTCACGGGGTGAAATACGAGTTCCACGAATCCGAAGGCGGCCACACCTGGATCAACTGGCGCCACTACCTGAACGACTACGCGCAGTTGCTGTTCCGCTAGCCGCGGTGCCGGCCAATCTCACGCCCGATTACCTGGCAGCGGAGCAGGCGTATAAGCACGCCGGGACGCAGTCCGAGAAGATTGCCGCGCTTGAAGAGATGCTCGCCACCCTGCCCAAGCACAAAGGCACGGAAAAGATCCAGGCCGACCTGAGGAAACGGCTCTCCCAGGCCCGCAAGGAGTCGCAAAAGAAGGGTGGCGTCCACGCCGCCCCGGCGTACCTGATCCGGCGCGAGGGCGCGGGGCAGGTGGTGCTGATAGGGCCGCCCAACTCCGGCAAATCGCAGTTGGTCTGCCGCCTGACGCACGCCCGCCCCGAGGTCGCCGAGTACCCGTTCACCACGCGCCTGCCCACCCCCGGCATGATGCTTTATGAAAACGTGCCGATTCAGTTGGTGGACACGCCCCCCATGTCGGCGGAGTTCATGGAGCCGTGGATGGCGCAGGTGATCCGCCCGGCGCACATGAGCGTGCTCGTCGTCGATCCTGGCGACCCCGGCGTGCTGGAGGAAACCGAGTTCATCCTCGAGACTCTCGACGCCTGGCACGTCGCGCCGCCCAAGCTGCTCGCCGGCAACAAGCTCGACCGGCCCGGCGGCGCGGAAGACTTCTCCGCCCTGGAAGCGCTCTACGGCCAGCGGCTCCCCTGCGTGGGAGTATCGGCGGCCGTCGGCACGGGGCTCGAGGCATTCGGCCGCGAGGTGTTCCGCCTGCTCGACGTGGTGCGGTTCTATTCCAAGGCGCCTGGCAGGAAGCCCGATCTCGACGTGCCGTACGTCATCCGCCGCGGCCATACCGTTCAGGACGCCGCCGCGCAGGTGCATCGCGATTTCGCCGAGCACCTGAAATACGCGCGCCTGTTCCGCAAGTCGCACGATCACGATGGCCTCATGGTGGAGCGCACCCACGTGGTGGAAGACGAGGACGTCCTGGAGTTCCACATGGGGTAGCCTCCGTCACTCCCGCCCGCGCCTGGACCATCGCGTGTCTCCTCTTCCTGGCGGGCTTCATCAACTATCTCGATCGCGTCATCGTCTCCGTCGCGCTTCCCGTGATCGCGGTCGATCTGCATCTCGGACCCACGGCCAAGGGCGTGCTGCTCTCGGCCTTCTTCTGGTCCTACGCGCTGATGCAACTGCCCATGGGATGGGCTGCGGACCGCTACAACCTGCGCCGGCTCTACACGGCGGCGTTCATCGTCTGGTCGCTGGCCTGCGGCTTCACCGGCCTTGCCGCCAGCCTGGGCGTGCTGTTGATCATGCGCGTCGTTCTCGGCGTGGGCGAGTCGGTCTACCTGCCAGGTGGCATGAAGATCGTCAGCATGCTGTTCGGCCCTGAGGAACGCGGCCTTGCCGCGGGGCTCATGAATTGCGGCACGCGCGCCGGCCTGGCCCTGGGAGCGCCCGTCATCGCCCTCCTGGTCCATTCTTTCGGCTGGCACAAGGCTTTCTTCATCCTGGGATTCGGCAGCGTGCTGTGGCTCGTTCCCTGGCTGGCCGCTTTTCCGGCCGGCCTGAGTTACAAACGCGTCACGCCCGTCGAGAGCCTGTCCCAGACCCTGGGCACGCTCGACCGCAATCTGCTGGGCCTGTGCCTCGGCCACATCTGCTATAGCTACTACTGGTACCTGCTGGTGACCTGGCTGCCCGATTACCTGGTGGAGTCGCGCCACATGACCCTGCAGCGCGCCGGCGCGTACACCATGATTCCGTTCCTCGTCTACGCGCTCAGCGAGCCATTGGGCGGATGGATTGCCGACCGCCTCGTCTCCCACGGCTACAACGAGCGCCGCAGCCGCAAGGCCGTCGTGACCGTGGCGTTTCTCACGAGCATCATGCTGCTGGTGGCGGGCCGCACCGCAGACGACACCACCGCCGTGCTGATGATCGGCTCGGCCTCGCTCGTCGGACTCGCCACCGGCAACCTCTATACGCTGCTGGCGCATATCGCGACCGAAGGCGCCGTGGGCACGTGGATGGGCATCCTCAACTTCGCCGGAAACCTCTCCGGCGTCGTCGCCCCGATCGTCACCGGGATGCTGATCGCGCGCACCGGCTCCCACTATCCCGGATTCGTGGTCGCCGTCGTCGTCCTCCTCATGGGCCTGCCGGCCTACTGGTGGATGGTGGGCGAGCGAAAGCACGGCGCCGCCGTCACCGAGCCGCGAGTGTGAGCCGGCGGTTCTTGTCTCCTCACCTCAGTCACCTGAGCCGCTTCAGGTCCTGCTTCGCCGGAGATTCCGGGTCCAGCTCCACCGATACCTGGAACTCGGCGATAGCTTCCGGCTTGCGTCCCTGTTTCTCCAACACCTGCCCCAGGCGCCAGTGGACCCACCACTGTTTCACCCTGTAGGGCTCGGGCTCCTGGGTCAGGTACTTGCGGAAATGTCGCTCGGTGCGGCCCGGCTCGGCAGGCCGCCCCATCGAGGAGAGGCCCGCGCGGGCGTACGGGAAAAGGTCGTCCGGAACGTCCCTTTCGGTCTGCGCCAGCGCGGCGTCCAGCTCCGCCCACTTGTCCTGCGCGGCCAGCGCCGCTACCAATGCCACGTGCGCGCCGGCGCGGCTCTTGTCGATGCGGATCGCCTCGCGCGCCAGGGCTTCCGCTTCGCCGAACTTCTTCGCCGATTCCACGCAGAAATTCGACAGGTTGACGCGCGCCAGATAGCTGGCCGGTCCTGCTTCCACCGCTTTGCGCAGCAGCGGCTCGATTCGGCTTTCCTGCTTGTCGTACCTCGCCACCGCCGACTGCGCCAGATAGCCCTCCACCGGATCGATGCGCGTAATCTGTTCCGCCGTGGCCCGGCCTTTGGCCTTGTCGCCGCCCATGATTCCCGGCGCCTCGAAGTAAGACATCATCAGGTATTTCATCGCCGCCACGTTATTCGGATCGAGTGCCAGGGTGGCCTCCAGTTCCCTCTTGAACCGCCGCGCCAGCCCCGGTGCGCGCAGGATGCTGGCCTTTTGTGCCTCCTCCCCCACCGCCTCCGCCAGGCGCAGACGATAGCGGGGGTTCTTCGGATCGGCGTCCGCCGCCTTCTCCGCCAGCTCCAGGGCCATCTTGTGATCGCCCCACGACAACTTGACAAACGCCATCATCCAGAGCGCTTCCGGATCGTTGGGATGGTCCCGGTACTGCTGTTCGGCGATCGCCCGCAGTCTCTTGTGATGACCGTCGTCCATCAGCGAAGACGGTGTCTCCGCGGCGTACAGCCACGCCGTGCACAGGAGACCCAGCATCAAGTGGCGCGTCATAACTTCCATTACGCCACAGCTCGGCGCCGCGTTGCACGGTGAGCGCCGGCGCCGTCCCCACCTCATCCCGTGCGCATCGGGATCGCCACAGAGACGCTGCCGCCCTGGATGAGCGAGTAGGAAGCGGCCGGGCGTACAATGAAACGATGCACCTTTCCATTGAGATTGATCGGGAAGATGACGGTCGCTGGATTGCCGAGGCGCTGGAACTGCCCGGCGTCATGACCTACGGGCAGACGCGCGAGGAGGCCATCAGCAACACCGAAAGACTGGCCATCGAAGTGATCGCTGATCGGATCAAATACGACGAGCTGCCGCCGTCGGCCCTCAACGTTTCGTTTCTGGTGCTGAGTGACCAACTGGCCGGCGGCTAAAGCCCGCCGCGTGCTGCTTTGGAGCGCATTGGCTGGCGCGTCAAGCGGCAGAGTGGTTCCCACAAGCTCTTGGCCTGCGAAGGGTGGCCGGACTACGAGTTCGCCTTTCACGACAATGACGAACTGGGCCGCAAGATTCTGAGTCGCGTCGCGAAGCACACGGGCTTACGGCCCGAAGATCTGTAAAGTCCCTCGTAATTTCTTTCCGCCGTGCCCGCGCGTACCTGGCAATCGTGGCCGTTCGCACCCCGGAATCGCCGTAAGATGGATTGGTGCCGGACAATGCGTACAACGTAATCCCTTACCCTTCCTTCCCGCGGAACAAGACACACCCGGACCGCCTGGCCGCGGTGGGCACCCTCTTCGGCATGACTCCCGCTCCGGTCACCAATTGCCGCTACCTGGAGATCGGCTGCGGCGACGGTGGCAACCTCGTGCCCATGGCCTACTGGCTTCCCGGCAGCCGCTTCCTGGGCGTCGACCTGGCGGATGAGCCCATCGCCGCTGGCCGCCGCGCCATCGCATCGCTCGATCTGGGGAACCTCACGCTCGAAGCCGCCGACCTCCGCAACATCGGTCCCGAAGCCGGCGAATTCGACTACATCGTGGCGCACGGCTTGTACTCCTGGGTCCCGGCCGACGTGCGCGACCGCCTGCTGGCCGTGTGCCGCGAGCGCCTCGCGCCCCAGGGCATCGCGTACATCAGTTACAACGCGTACCCCGGCCGCCACGTGCGCCAGATGCTGCGCGAGATGATGCTCTATCACGTGCGCAACCTCGAGGATCCCGTCCAGCGCATCGAGCAGGGGCGCTGGTTCCTGGAGTTTCTCCGCAAGTCCCGTCTCCTTTCTCCCGCCTGGGGGGAACTGGTCGATCAGCAGGTCGCGGCGCTGCTGAAGCACGCCGGCGGCGGCTTGTATCACGACGACCTGGCGGAGGTCAACGACTCCGTCTACTTTCACGAATTCGCCGCCCACGCCCGCCGCCACGGCCTGCAATATCTCGGCGAGGCCGATTTCCACGAGATGTTCGATCCCCAGGGCTCGCTCGCCTGGCTGAAGGACGATGTGCTCGAGCGCGAACAGTATCTCGACTTCCTGCGGATCCGCCTGTTCCGGCAGACGCTCCTGTGCCGGGAAGAGGTCGCGCTCAACCGGGAATTACGCCCCGCAGCCATGCGGCGTTTTCTGTTCTCTGCGCCGGCCAAGACGGTGGAAGGCGGCCAGATCGAAGGTCTGCACGGCGTGCGGATCTCCGCTTTGCACGACGCCGTGAAACAGGTCACCGCCGCCCTGGGCGAGGTCTATCCCTTCCCGCTTTCCTTCGAGGAACTGGTCCCCTATGCGGGCGACCCCGCCTCGCTCGAGGAGATCGTGTTCGCACTGTTCACCGGCGGCTTCGCCGACGTGCACGTATACCAGTTTCCCTGTGCCGATGCCGTGACCGCCAAACCCAGGGCCAGCCGCCTGGCGCGGTATCAGGCGAGTGTCTCGCGCCATGCCGCCAGCGCCTGTCACGGCATTGTGGAACTGGAGGAAATCAACCGCTTCCTGGTAATGCTCCTGGACGGCACGCGCACTCACCGGGAGATCGCCGAGGCGCTGGCCAAGGCTCCCGGAGGCCCCACCCGCGAGCAGATCCGCGAAGGCCTTCCCAAGAGCCTGGAATGGCTGGCTCACGAGGGCCTGCTCGAAGGCTGACGCCGTCGAGCGAGGCTCTCATTGCAGGTCTCTTGTCCCCATCGCCTGCCAACCCGTGTTGTTCAAGTCGTTGACGTCCCGCGCCGCTAGGTAGAAGATGCGGTTGCCGCCGAACGCCGCGCTAAACGTGATGTTCAGCGCGAGCGTAAGGCCGTTGCCGCTCCCCGTCACCGGCGAGGCTCCCCACGTCACCATGCACTGGCTGTTGCTCACACTTCCACTGGTATTCAGAACCTGCCCGGGCAGCAGGCCGTTGCCGTTGTCGTTCACCAGGTAGAGCACGTTGATGGAGCGCGCATAAGCCAGATAGCAGGCCTGGTTTCCATTCAGCGAGCCGTTCACCAGGATGTTCTCTACTCCCAGATCCTGATAGCCCTTGCTGTCGGAGAAGCTGAACGTATACGCCGTCGGCCCGAAGCCCGTCCCGCTGGCGGGACTCATGCTCACCACCGCGGTCGTGCCAGTCTGCACGCCACCCGGCGCCTGCCACACTCCCAGCGGCTGCCAGCCGGAGTTGTCTTGCGCCACGTCGCGCGCGGCCGCGTAGATCACCTTGTTGCCGGCAAAGGCGGCGGTGAATGCGATGGTCAGGGTGAGGTTCAGGCTGTTTCCACTGCCGCTCACCGGCGAGCCTCCCCAACTGACCGAACACTGGCTGTTGCTGATGCTGCCGGGAGTATTGAGACTCGAGCCGCCCAACAGCGTGCCCCCGTCGTCCCCGACCAGGTACAGCACATTCAACGGCCGGCTGTAGGCCAGGTAGCAGGCCGAGCGGCCGTCCAGGAAGTTGTTCACCAGGATGTTCAGGATGCCCAGGTCCTGAAAGCCGCGCGGGTCGGTAAAGGTGAAAGCGAGCGTGGCGCTGGCGCTGCTCCCAGCCGCGGGGCTGACGGTTCCGGGCGCGGGTGGAGTCGCCGAAGCGGTTACCGCGATTGCCGCGGAGGTTCCCAAAACCGAGGCGTTGCCGGAATCGCTGGCGGTGATGGTCTGGCCCCCGGCGGTCTTCAGGGTCGCGGAGAAAGTCGCGGTTCCATTCAAGACGATCCCGTTGGCGGGCAGCACCGCCGCGCCGTCGCTGCTGGTGAAGTGGACGATGCCGGCATAGTTGGTGGCCGTGCCGCCGGAGGGATACTGTGCGGTGACGGTGAAGTTGAAAGTCTGCCCGGCCGATGCCGACGCCGGCGCGGAGACGATGAAGTGGGTCGCTACCGGCGCCGGGCGAGTGAAGACCCACGCAGCCCCGGTAGCGGCAAAGTTGGGCGACGTGTCTTGAGGGCCTCCGATCAGCGCCGTGCTGCCATCGCCGGAGAGCGCCACCCCTGTGCCCTGAAAGACCGCCTCAGTACCACTATTGCATTCGGAAAAATAGACTGCGCCACGGGTGCCCACCAGTTTGCTGCCCTGCTGGCTCCAGGTTCCGTTGCTGCGGGTATATACCCACGTCGCTCCGTAAAAAATGGGATCGCCGGTGTTCGGATCAAAAACCGTATCTAACGGTCCTCCCACAAGAGCCAGGTTCCCATCCGCGGAGAGTGCGACCGACGTTCCCTGACTGGCGGTGGTGAACTCATTCGAGTCAACCTCTCCGGTACCGTTCAGGCTGGGGCCCTGTTGGCTCCAGACGCCCTGGTTCCGAACGTAGATCCATACGACGTCCGCCCCAGGTCCACCCACCAACGCCGTGTTCCCGTCGGCGGAGAGGGCGACCGCGGATCCCTGCTCCGGCGCGAGCCCACTTCCAGACAGTTTGGGTCCTTGCTGGCTCCAGGCTCCGTTACCGCGCGTGAACACCCAGGTCGCCCCGATCAAGCTGTCATCCAGCGGACCACCGGACAGAACCGTATTCCCATCGTCGGATATCGCAACGCTCGTTCCCTGCGCAACTCCATATCCATTGGCCCCGCTCAGGGAAGTGGAATTGACCGAGCCGCTGCCGACCAGTTTGCTGCCTTGCTGGCTCCACGCCCCGTTGCTGCGCGCGAAAATCCAGGCTGCGCCGATGCAGCCGTTCGCCACGCAAGTGGCGCTGCCGGCAGGGCCTTGGGGGTTGTCATTAGGCCCGCCCACGACCGCCGTATTGCCATCGCCTGATATGCCGACCGAGGAGCCGAACTGCGCGTGGCCCGACGCATCGGAAGGAACCAGCGCATTGCCTTGCTGGTTCCAGGAGCCGTTCGTACGAGTGAATACCCAGGCTGCTCCAGCGCTATTGTTCTCCCCAGAGAAACCCGCGATCGCCGTATTCCCGTCCGCGGAAAGCCCGACTACCGCGCCATCGTCAACCGGGAGGGTGGCTTGCTGGGTCCACACGCCGTTGCTCCGGGTGTACACCGTCGGTTTTTGGAAAACAGGAACAGAATTGTTACAAAAGCCAAGTGTAATCGCACCGATAACTCCCGCCCCGACCAAAGCCGTATTGCCGTCCGCGGAGAGCGCGACTGACTCGCCTTGCAAAGCATAGGCGCCCGTAGTGCCGGCGGTCACCAGCTTGTTGCCTTGCTGCGTGAATTGAGCGTGCGCGTTCGGTAGTAGGATTGCCGCCAGAGCGAGCGCGATAAGGAAACCCAGTTTCGGTACGATCATCCTGAACTTCGTGCTATTGTACCACCCGCGTTCCGGACACCTGCCGGCTGGACCGCTTCCGTCGCCCTACCCCGGATAATCTCCGCAAATCGAAACTTCGAGCCCCATTTCGCGGAACATCGCCGCCTTCGCCGCCAGGGCGAGATCGGCCGCTTCCGCGCCGGGCGCGTATGCTACCTGGACGTGGTTCGACTTGTGCCTCGCCATCAACTGGTCCCGCGAGACGCCGTTCAGCACCGCGTGCATGATCGGCCACTGCGGCGTCGTAATCCGCCAGCGCCTCTCGGTCTCTTCGCGCGGCAGTTCCACCGCCCGCCCGCGGCCGATATCCGCCTTGAGCCGGCCGCCATCCACGAAGATCCGGCTCCACACGATTTCGCCCGGCTTGCTGACGCCTTTCACGCTGCCGCCGCCCAGCCGGAAAAACATGGGCGGCTGCCGTTCGCTCACCGCTCCCGCGTATCCGCCGACGAGATGGGCGGGAGGCACCGCGCCCGAGATCTCGAACACCCACACATACTCCTGGCGCCCATTCACCTTTGCGGCCTCGCCGTAGCGCACGTCGTGGAGCGTCGTCTCGGGATCGTACCCCAGTTCGGTCCACACCCGGTTGGTCGCCAGCGCGTCCAGCCCCGCGCACTCGTCCACCTCGTTGAAGTGCGGCAGGGGCCGCCCTTCGTACAGCACCCGTCCGTTGCCCCGCGCCTTCACCGGGGGCCGGTCCACGTTGTTCAACAGGCCTTCCGCCAGGTCCGAGGCCGGCGCCAGGTCCTTCAATCCCTGCTGATACTGGATGCCGATGGTGTCGCATCCGAAATCGTCGGCGATGCGCAGCGCGGCAATGTACATCTTGCACTGACCCAGCACCTGGTCGTCGGTCAGGTCCGTCTCGGGGTCGGGGCCGGTGAGGAACCGCATGCCCTTCTGGTCGAGCCACTGACGGACCGCCAGCGCCTCCTGGTCGCTCACCTGCTGCATTTCGGCGAAGAGCGCCGACTGGCTCAGGCGTTCCTTGAAGACGCCCGTGAGGTGCAGCAATTCATCCGGGATGATGGCGTTGTACATGCCCATGCAGCCTTCATCGAAGATCCCCATGATGGCCTTGCCGCGATGCAGTTCCCGCGCCAGCCGTCCGCCCGTCTCCTCCGCTTTCTCCGGCAGCCGGAAGGCGCCCAGCGGCCGCACGTGGCTGAGGTCGTGCTGGATGGTCTCGCCCGCCAGCCACCGCCGCAAGCTGCCCAGAAAGAACTCGTCGGTGAAGTCTTCGCTCCACAGCGTGCTGTACGCGATCCCCGCCTTGGTCATCGAGGCATTGAGGTTGAGCATGCCCACCAGCCCCGGCCATTCGCCGCTCCAGTTGGCCACCGAAAGGATGGGCCCCTGGTGCGTGAACAGACCGTGCAGGATGTGATGGCTGTACTGCCATACAGCCTCGACCACCACCAGGGGCGCCTGGGGCGGAATGCTGCGGAAGACTTCCATGCCGCGCTTCTGGCTGTCGATGAATCCGTGGCCCTTCTCGGCGTCGCAGGGGTGGCCTCGGCGGACCTGATGCCCTTCGCCGCGGATGGCATTCATGACGGCCTCTTCGGCCTTGGCCTGCGCCGGCCAGCATTTCTGGTTGGCCGAAAGGCGCAGATCGCCGTTGGCGATTAGGATGACGGTGTCCGGCATAATCTTTATTTTAGCGGTAAACGTCCACCCGTGCGAAACCTTCTGCCGGGGAAGGCGGCGCCAGCCGGGCCGCCATCTTGGCCAGGGCCTCGTCGGGCACCATCCGGTGGCGGCCGGCGTTGCGCTCGCGGCACACTTCCAACGGCACGTCGAAGAACACGGCCTCGACGTCGCAGCCGTACGATTGCCCGATGGCAATATACGGCGCGCGCTCGCCGGGGGTCAGGTTCGTCGCGTCGATGTAGGTGACCGCGCGGCCGATCGCCAGCCGCTGCCGCAACAGGTATCGCAGGGTCTGGAAGACGCGGTCGTGAATGGTCTGGTCGGTTTCGTCGTCCGCCAGCCAGCGGCGGATCGTGTCCGATGACAAACCGGCGGCGCCGATTCGCTCCAGGTAGGTGGACTTACCCGACCCGGGCAGACCTACCAGTACGACGATCCGCATCCTTCACGCCCAGCGGACACCCCGCTGACGCGGACTAGCTGCTCGCTCCCTCACCGCCGCCGCTGCCGGCTTCGGGAACTGGAGTCGTCGGCGGCTCAGGCGGAGCCGCTGGAGGAGCCGCCGGAGGAGGCGCCGCTACCTTTTTCACCGCCTTCACCGCCTTCTTGGCCGGCTTCGGTGCTGGCTTCTTCGCTGCGGGCTTGGCGGCCGCCTTCTTCACAGCCTTCTTCACGGCCTTCGCCGGAGCCTTCTTGGCTGCCTTCTTTACAGGCTTCTTTGCTGCTGCTTTCTTCGCGGGCTTTTTCTTTGCCATCGGTATCTCTCTCCGAACTTGACCTTCAGGGAAGAGTCAAATTATCTTACAACGGATTGCCGCAATAGCCAATCTTCTTTTTGGTTTTTCGGTTACTCGATTTATGTTGTGCCGCTGTATGATCGGACGTGCCCCGCGATTGGGACCAGCACTATTCGAACGCCGCCAACCTGGAGTTGTTGCCCGCGCCTCTGCTGGTGGAGGCGGCCGGTCTGCTGCCCCCCGGACGTGCGCTCGATATCGCCAGCGGTCCCGGGCGCAACGCCCTCTATCTGGCGAGTCTCGGGTGGAAGGTTACGGCGGTGGATTCCTCCCCGGTGGCCATCTCTATCCTGCGCCGGCGCGCCGTGGGCCTCGCCGTGGATGTGCGCCGGGCCAACCTGGAAGCCGGCGAATTCCAGATCCTGCCCGAGGCCTACGACCTGATCTGCGACTTCTTCTATCTCCAGCGCCGCCTTTTCCCGCACATCCGCGAAGGCGTGCGGCTGGGCGGCGTCTTCGCCGCCGCCATCCACCTGGTGGACGACACCCCGGGCCTTCGCCCGCGCAATCCCGCCTACCTGATGCAGCCCGGTGAGCTGCGCGCCGAGTTTGCCGCCTGGAAGATTCTCTACTATTCCGAGGGCGCCGAACCGGACCGGACTCGGCGTGTCGCTCGCATTCTCGCGCGGCGAGCCTAGCCCTGGCAATCTACGCGAATATCGAGGCCATCGACGCGCCGAACAGGACTATGGCCACCCAGGGCACCAATACCGCTACCAGGGCGCTGCCGAAAGACAGCCTCTTTCCGGCCACGGCACTGAGCCCAAGGGCGGTCAGCAGAATGATCCAGATGGAAAACACATCCACCGCCGTTGCGATGGTGTATAGAAACTTCGAGGTGTTCAGCGGGTCCATGAACGCCGCCGGGTTGAACGCCAGAGGGTTGGTCAGGTTGAAATCGTCCGGGTTCTTCAGGAACATCACCACGATCGCCAGCAACTGCTTGATGATCATGGGAAGCCCGGCATAGCAGACGATGGCAAATACCTGCTTGAACTTCAGGCCTGCGCCCATCATCCCGCTGGCGATTCCGAGCAGGACCGCCGCCGAAATCAGGTAGATCACCGGGGTCATGATGATCACGCCGCCGTAGTATGCGAAGCCCATGACCTTCACTTGCATGGCCTGGGTCCGCTCCCGCTGCTCGGGAGGCATCTGGGCCATCTGCTGCTGCATGCGCTGGCTCGTCTCCATCTGGTGTCGGAGGAACCTCTCCCAGCCCACGTGCTGGCCGTAGAAGTAATAGAAGGCCAAGCTCGCGACGATGGTCAGAAGCAGCGGAATCAGCCAGCGCGGCCGCTTGCCGATGGCCTCAAAAGCGTTCTTGGGTTCGAAGAAGACGCCCGTCAGCCGGGAGAATTCGCCCATTTCCGCGGGCTGCGGTTCCACAGAAGGTATGGATTCGGGGGTCATATCAGCCCGATTGTACTAAAGTGGCCGAATCGGCGCTCGGGTTTTGCGATGATGAGGGTTCATGCGCCGCGCCACCCTCCTTGTCCTTCTGCTCTCTCTCTGCGCCTGCAAACCGGCCGAAGAAGGCCGCCAGAAGGCCATCATCGGGGCCGTGCTCATCGACGGCGCCGGCGGCCCGCCTCTCTCCGATTCCGTCGTTGTCGTCGAAGGCGGCCGCATCCTCGCGGCCGGAAGGCGTTCCGAGGTGCCCATCCCCGCCGAAGCCGACAAGATCAATGGCGCGGGCAAATTCCTGGTCCCGGCCCTGAAGGATCTCTTGGACCGCGCGGAGCCTCCCGATCTGCTTCGGCCCGGCACGGTGGACCAGGCGCGGGCACAGGTGGCGGCGTTGGCCGCCCGCAGGCCTGGCCTGATCTATCTCGCGATGGGCCCGGACGCCGTCACCGAAGCTGCCCTCGAAGCGGCGCGCAATGCCGGCATCCCCGTGGCCGGCCTGGTTTCGACTCAGGCCGGGGCGCGCCTGATGGTCGATGGCGGCGCCTCCGCCCTGATCGGCTCGATCCTCGACACCGAGGATCCGGATTCCGCCCTGGTCCGCCGCATGCGCGATCTCCGCATTGTGGTGGCGCCGGCCCTGGCCCAGTCCGGCGCGAAACTCGCCGCAGCCAGCCACAACGCGAAAAGCCTCTTCCAGGCCGGCGTCCCCATCGCCCTGGCTTCCCTGGGCGCCGATCCCGTCCGCGAATGCGAGCTGCTGGTGGCCGCGGGCGTGCCTCCCCTGGACGTGATCGTGGCCGCCACACGCAATTCGGCGGCCGCCCTGCGCCAGTTGGAGCAATCCGGCACCATCGAGCCCGGAAAGAGCGCCGACCTGCTGCTGCTCTCTGCCCATCCGGGTGAAGATATCCGCAACCTGCGCCAGGTCGCCCTCCGCATGGCCGCCGGCAATTGGGTCCGGTAATCTCCCAATTCCGCGGGAACAAACGGAGCCCGCTTTGCGTATGCGCAGGATTGGGAGACAGCCATGCGCCTGAAGTTCCTTCTTCCGGCTATAGCCGCCGGTCTGCTTTCGCTGACCGCCTGTGACGTCACCGACTGGGGCGGCTTCGGACATTTCACTCGCGATTTCCACTACAGCCATCCCCTGCGCTCCGGCGGGCGGCTTTCCATCGAGAGCTTCAACGGCTCGGTCGAAATCTCCCCCTGGGATCAGGACACGGTGGACATCAGCGGCACCAAGTACGGCCCCACCCAGCAGGCTGCCGAAGACCTCAAGATCGAGATCGATCACAGCCCCGACGCCGTATCCATCCGGGTCGTCCGGCCTTACGACCGGCGCAACAACCTGGGAGCGCGCTTCGTCATCAAGGTCCCGCACGCGGTCCTGCTCGACCGCATCACGACTTCGAACGGCTCGATCCACACCGTCGATGGAGCCGGTCCCGCCCGGCTCAAGACCTCCAATGGCTCCATTTCCGTGCAGGGCCTGCGCGGGAGCCTGGATGCCCAGACCTCTAACGCCAGCGTGGAGCTGGTGGACGTGGAGGGCGATGTGGTGGCCCACAGCTCGAACGGCCGCTTTCGAGCCGAACGGCTCAGGGGCAACCTGGAGGCGGTCACTTCCAATAACAGCGTGCATGCGGAGATTGTCGGAGCCGATGGGCCCATCCACCTGGAGACCTCCAATGGGCCGGTCGAACTGACGCTGCCGCAGGGCTTCGGCCGCGGCATCCGGGCGAGCACCAACAACGGGAGCATTACCCTTCACCTGCCGGGCTCGCTCAACGCTCACGTGCTGGCCCACACCTCCAATGCCTCGATCACCACGGATTTCGACGTCAATGTGCGGGGCGAGATCAGCACCCGCCAGATGGACGCCAACATCGGCGCCGGCGGCCCGCTGATCGACTTGAGCACCTCGAACGGCCCGATCCGCCTGCTGAAGATGTAGGACCGGCCTGCCCTCAGAACGACCTGGCGGCGGCCGGCTCCGACAGCAGGCGCTCGACCAGGGCCGTCACTTCCTCGGTCAACTGGCGGTGGAACTCGCCGCTCGCCTTGGCGGCGAAGCCGGCGTGCACCTCCCGCACCCGCCCGTCGCGGCCCAGGTAGAACGTGGTCGGCCAGGCATTCAGGTTGACTGCCTGCGGAATCTTGGCGTTCAACTCGCCGGTCTCGCCGGCCAGCAGCACCGGATACTCGATGCCGTACTTGCGGATGAAGGCGCGCAGACGCACCGGGTTCTCCAGTTGGTCGGCCTCCTCGAAGGAGAGCGCCACGATCTCCAGCCCGGCGCCGTGATACTTGCGGTACAGGTCCTCCAGGAACGGCGCTTCGTCGTGGCAGTTGGGGCACCAGCTCCCGGAGATCGCGACAATCACGACCTTGTTCCGGAAGAGCGGATCGGTATCGGCGACCAGCCGGCCGTCGAGGTCGGGGAAACGGAAGTGAAACGGCTCGCCGGGATCCTTCACGCTGGTGTGCTGCGACGGGTCCTCGGGTCCCGGCAGGCCTTTGGCGCGCGCATCGGCCGGGCGCAGGGCGGTCATCGGATTGCGCCCGTTCTGCACCACCACCAGGCTTCCGTCGGCCGCCGGCGTGAGTTCCAGCAGCGATGGCCGCGCGCCGGAAAAGTGGCTAAGCACGAACTTGCCCTCGCGCCAGGCGCCGGTGAGCGTGCCCGTATCGCCGTCCACGCGCAGGATGGCGGCCGAAACTTCCGCTCCGGATTGCCTCACGATCAGGTGCCAGGCCGATTCGCCTTTGGAGCTCTTGGTGCCGATCTCCCACAGGCCCGCAATCGAGGGGACGTCCTTGGCGGCCGCGGCGGCGGGCGACGATCGCCGGGCGCGGAACGGATACGGATGCCCCGAGCGGGTATACTGGCCCTCCAGCGCGCCGTCTTTCCAATGCGCTTCGAGTTTGGCGCCCAGGTAGTCGAACGTCACCAGCAGCCCGCCCTCCGGGGCCAACCGGCCGCTGGTCGAGGTGACTCGCTCGTCGCCGTTGAAGAAGGCTCCCTCGACGCTGCTGCCCGAGCCCGAAAGCTCCAGCCGGAAGGGGATTTCGAGACCGTTGACGGTCACCGACGCATCCCAGAGACCGGCGACGGATTGCGCCATGGCCGCTGAGGCCCCGGCGAGCACTGCGACAAACAATAGGTTGCGGGTCATGCAATCATCCCATTCTCTATAGACTATAAGAGAATGCCGACGAGACGTCAATGGGCTTGCGGCAGGCGCGACAGAATTCGGCGGTTTTCACGTCGAGCCGCTCCACGGCGTGGCTGGACGTCATGACGCAGCGCCAGTCCGTGCAGTGCCGCAGGCCGAAGGTGTGGCCGAGTTCGTGCGCCGCTTCTTTCACCAGCCGCTCGCGCATCAGGGTCTCGCGCGGCGGCAGGCCGTAGAACTCTTCCATCAGGCGCGCGCTCGACACCACGGCGCAATTGCCCTCGAGCTGCGCCTCCCCGAAGACATAGGTCAGCACCGGCACGTAGAGATCGGAGGTGGTCACCCCGAGGGCGCGGGCGTCGGGGTCGGCGATGCGCTCCAGGCGCTGTAGGATGGCGGTGGAGTAGTATTGCTGGCGCTTCTCGTCGAGCGCAAAAGAGATGTCGAACGTCTCCGGACGAATCCGGCAAGGCGTTCGAAACGTGCGTGCGAGAGTGGCGGCGAGGTGCTCCAACCGATCGAGTCCCAACCCGCCATTGACGCTGACGAGAGGGATCACGTGGATGGGCTTCACCGCAGACCGTAGCGCCGCAGCTTGTTATACAGCGTGGTCCGGTCGATGTCGAGAATGCGCGCCGCACGCGAGAGGTTGTGCTGGGTTTCGCGCAGGATGCGCTCGATGTGCGCGTGCTCCACGTCGTCCAGGGTCTTGCCCCCCTTCGGCTCGTCGGCCTGGAATTGGAAGGAGAAGTCCGCCGGCCGGATTTCCGGGCCGCGGCCCACCACCAGGGCGCGCTCGACGGCGTTTTCCAGCTCGCGCACGTTACCCGGCCAGTCGTGGCGCAGCAGCAGGTCTATGGCCTCCGACGAGATGGAGGGCACGGAACGGCTGGTGGCCATGCAGAACTTGTTGAGGAAGTGGTTCACCAGCAGCGGAATGTCTTCGCGGCGGTCGCGCAGCGGCGGCAGGTCGATGCAGAAGACGTGGAGCCGGTAGTAGAGATCCGGCCGGAAGCCGCCCGCCTTGACCAGGGATTCCAGGTCCTTGTTGGTGGCGGCGATGCAGCGGAAATCCACCTTGATCTGCTGGTTGCCGCCCACCCGCACGATTTCCTTTTCCTGGAGCACGCGCAACAGGTCGGTTTGGGTCTTGAGGCTGATGTCGCTGATCTCGTCCAGAAAAACGGAACCGCCGTCGGCCACTTCGAACTTGCCTTTTTTGCGATACTGCGCGCCGGTGAAGGCGCCCTTTTCGTGGCCGAAAAGCTCGCTTTCGAGCAGGGTTTCGGTGAGGGCGCCGCAGTGGATGGTCACCATCGGCATGTAGCGCCGCGGGCCGGCGGCGTGTATGGCGCGGGCCACCACTTCCTTGCCGGTGCCGCTCTCGCCGGTGATCAGCACGGTGGCCTCCGTAGGGGCCACCATCTCGATCAGCTCCGTCACCTTCTTCATGGCCGGGCTCCGGCCGATCATCTCGGTGCCGGGAGCGATCTCCTGGAGGTTTTCGCGCAGCCGGACGACTTCGCGCCGCGCGCGCTTGTGCTCCAGGGCATTGGCCACCAGGTGCGACAGCTCGTCGGGATCCACCGGCTTGGTGATGTAGTCGTAGGCGCCTCGCTTGAGGGCCTGCACGGCGGTGTCCACCGCCGCGTACCCCGTCATGATGATCACGGTCAGGTCGGGATCCGCCTCACCCAGGCGCGCTTGCAGCTCCATCCCGTCCATTCCCGGCATTTTGATATCGATCAGCGCGATATCGAACTCCATCTGCTGAATGATCTCCAGCGCTTCGCGGCCGCTGCCGGCCGGCTTGGCCGTGTAGCCTTCGCTGGTGAACCATTTGCCGAGCGAATCGCGCACTACCAGCTCGTCGTCGACGATGAGTATCCGGCCCTTCGTCTTGATCGCCGTGGTGGGCTCGGTCGCTGTTACCATTAGGTCCTCCTAGTTGCCCCGTTACTTCCTGGTTGCCCCGTTACTTCGCCATCCCGGCGCCGGCGGGAATGCCCGTGCCGCAGGGAAGCGTTACCTTGAATTCCGTTCCTTCACCTGCCGTGGAGCGGACCGAGATTTCGCCCGCGTGCTGCTCCACGATGCTGTGCGCCACGGCCAGCCCCAGTCCCGTGCGGTTCTGGTCTTCCTTGGTGGTGAAGAATGGATCGAAAATTCGCGGCAGAACATCCTCCGGGATGCCGCTCCCCGTATCCTTGACGCGCACCGCCCCCTGCTCGGTGGCAGCGTCGAATTCCGTAATCACTTCCAGCCGGCCGCCCTTGGGCATGGCCTCCGAAGCGTTGACCATCAGCACCAGGATCACCTGCTGGATCTGGTTGGCGTCGCACTCCACCGGCGGCAGCCCCTCCGCCAGCGTCTCCACCAGCTCGATGTTCTGCATGTCCAGCTTGTGCTTCACCAGCAGCACGGCGCGGTGGACCACCGTGTTCAAATCGTTGGGCTCCCGGTTGCTCGGCGCTTGCCGAGAGAAGGTCAGAAGGTTCTTCACCAGGTCGCCGCAGCGCTTGCTTTCGCGCTCGATGGTCTGAAGCTGCTCCACCAGCTCGTCGCGTGTGGGAAGGTCGTGTTTGAGCAATTCGCGCAGCACCAGGCGGGCGTAGGTGAGAATGCCGAACAACGGGTTGTTGATCTCGTGCGCCACGGTGGCGGCGAGCTTGCCGATGGAGGCCATCTTCTCGCTCCGGAGCAGCGTTTTGTAGACCCGCTCCAGCTCCGCCGTTTTGCGCCGCACCTGCTCTTCGATGTGGGACTGAACGCCCGCGACTTCCTCGGTCATCTTGTTGAACGACGCCGCCAGGTCGCCCAGCTCGTCGTCGGAGTGGACCGGCAGCCGGTACTCCAGGTCTCCGCCGGCCACGCGATGCGTGCCGTCCATCAGCGCCTTCACCGGCCGGTACACCACGATCCACATGAACAGCGCGGCCGCCGCGCAGCCGAAAATCAGGGCGCCGACCAGGAACCAGGTGAGAGCCGCCTGGTGCTGCGAAAGCTGGGCGTCCACGGTGGCCAGCGACAGGTTGGCATCGATGACTCCGAGGACGTGCTGGCTCGCACGATGAACGTGGCAGGCGGCGTTGGAGCAGTCCGGAGAGTTTTCGATGGGGCGCAGCGCGCCGAACAGGCGCTCGCCGTTCTCGGCGAAGATCCGCGGCCGGTTGTGCCCGTCCAACGCGACCGAAGTGTTCACCTCGCGGGCATCCGAAGAGAGCGTAACGCGGCCTTCGCTGTTGAGGACCCGGATGCGCCGGACGCCCGGCTCGTTGCCCAGGTCCTGGATGATGTTGTAGAGCGCCTCCCGGTCGTTGTGCAGCATGGCGTAACGCGTGCTGCGCAGGATCACATCCGTCACGCGGTCGGCGGACTGCACGACAAGGGTCTCCGAGTTCGCGCGCTCCATCCGCAGGTTGATGAAGCCGAATAAAGAGAAGAAGGCCGCCGTGCTCGCGATCACGCAGATGGCGAGCTTGGCGGCCAGTCCCAGCCGGATTGTTCTGGCGAGGCTCATGTCGTCACCAGGTTTTCCTCCTTGGCCTCCGCCACGGCGGGCGCGTGCTCATGCGCGATCGGCTCGAAAACCGGGAAATAGTGCGCGATCATGCGGAAGGTCGCGAAGCCCGCCGCCACGATCATCAGGGTGACTGCGACCTCGCTCCACCTGGGAATGTAATGCGTGCCGGAACCTGCTTCCAGGCCGGTGGTGCCCACATTCAGACGGTTGGCGATGAATCCGAAGACCACCATGACGGCACAGGCGTACAGAGCGCCCGGGCGCATGCGGACTTTCGCCAGGCAGAGCAGGACCGCCGGAACCAGCATGAGCGCGATCTCCAGCGCAAACATCCACGTCTCGATGCGGTTCCGGGAGAGCAGGCCCCACGCCTGCCGGTGCGTGAGATCGAGAAACCGGACCCACAGGTACACGCCCAGCACCACGGCCAGAACGCGCGCCATGCTGGCCAGCAGCGGCAGCTCCAGGGCCCGGCCGAAGGCGCGGCTGCTGTGCCAGGATTCGAAGATCGTCATGGCCAGTCCCACCGCGATGGACGAGATGTAGAACAGCACCGGCAGAATCGGGCTGTACCAGAGCGGATACAGTTTCTCCGGAATGATGAGGAAGAGCGACCCGAGCGAACTCTGATGGAGCGTGGAAAGGATCACGCCCAGGATCATCAGCGGAACCGAGATCCGGTGCATCCACTCCAGCGGCTTGTGCCAGCCGAACCGTTCCAGCACCATGGGAAGGAACTCGAGAAACAGGACCGTGGTGTACAACGTGACGCACCAGGCCACCTCGAACATCACCGAGTGCGGGTTCCACATGACCAGCGGATGCCACAGGCGGTCGGGGCGGCCGAGGTCGTAAAGCAGCCCCACGACCACCAGGACGTAGCCCAGGAATGCGGTGAGGATCGCCGGGCGGAGCACCGGCTTATAGCGCTCGATGTTGAAGATATGGACCATCGCGACCAGGGTGAAGCCGCCGGCCGCCAGGCCCACGCCGCACATCACGTCGAAACCGATCCACAGTCCCCAGGGGAACTTGTCGCTGAGGTTGGTCGAGCCCGCCAGGCCATAAAAAATTCGCAGATACGTGGCGTAGAGGCCGCTCAACAGGATGGCCGCGAAAATTACGCGCCAGACAGTAATTTTGGGGAGCTTGCGCATCATTTGCGGTGGCCCTCCTTCTTCTCTACTTCGGAGCGGCGGTTGGTAATCCACCAGATGCCGCCGAGCAGGACCGCGCCGGTCGATACCACGTCCGGAACCAGTTCCAGAACGCGCCACGTGGTTTCGGGCAGCGGCTCCTGCGGCACGCCGGTGCGCAGGCCGATCTGCTCGAACGGCACGGCCGAGATGTAGAACACCGACGTGCCACCCGCTTCCGTCACGCCATAGATCTTGGGATAGTACGCGCCGGGCTTCTCGGCAATCCGCTGGCGCGCCTCGGCGATCAGCGCATCGCGGTCGCCGTTCTTGGTGGCGCCCACCGGGCACGCCTCGGCGCAAGCCGTGACCTTGCCCTGGCTCTGCCGCGCGAAGCACATATCGCACTTCCGCATCCTCGGCAGACGATTGGACCACTCGTACGTCGGCACCTGGAAGGGGCAAGCCTGCATGCAGTAGCGGCAGCCCATGCACTTCTCCGCATCGTAGACCACCGGACCGAGCGCCGTCTTTTGCAGCGCTCCTACGGGGCAAACCGAAGCGCACGCCGGCTGCTGGCAATTCATGCACAGCCGGCGGCTGAACCGCTCCCCGTGGGTCTCTATGGCCGTGAGCTTGTGGGCGGAGATTCTCTCTTCAGCCGCAATTTTGTCGTTGTAGGGGAGGCCCCAACGCTCGGCACAAGCTGCTTCGCAAGCCTTACATCCGATGCAGAGGGTGCTGTCGTACAAGATCGCTTTCGACATATTTAGACCCTCTACTCTTTTTTAGCATGATTTCAAGCTCGCTGTGTAGCAAAAACGTACAGATTTTTTACGCCGTGAGGAAGAACTCGGCTGTTGTGGCTTTCCAGCTGGCATCGGGCATGGCCGCCAGAAGGTCGTCGGCGGGGCGTCCGCCATCGGCTGCAACTGCTCCAGCCAGAACGGGGTGCCGGGAGTACAGGCGCTCGACCGCTTCGCGCATCCATTCGCGCACGAGGCCCTTGGGGACCAGGTTCCGTCCGGTACTTTCCTCATCGGGCACGTGAACCGTCACCAGCCAGCCTTTGCCGTACGGGTCCTGCCGCAGGGCGTTCGCGTTGTGCAGGAGGTCCGTGTTGATCTCCATGACTTCGCCTTCGGTGGGGGACACCATCTCGGTTTTCTCTCCATCGCGATAGAACGAGAGGACCTTTTGGCCCTGGCGGATCCACTGGCCGGGCTTGGGCAACTCGACTTTCTCGATATTGCCCAGTAGGGCGGCGGCAAACTCGTCCGCGCCGATCCGAAAGACGTTCTTACGTTCTCTGACCAGCCAGCTGTGGCCGGAGTGATAGGCGACATTCTCGGGGACCAGGAACCCATCGATATAGTCTCCGCCCAGAGGGGCCGGGACTGCCTTGGGCGCTTCGACCATAACGGTATTCAGCGCCTTGCGCCGGTTGAGGAAGTAATCCAGAACGATGAAAACCAGGAACGTTGCGAGAACCAGTGGGACTGTCATGTGTTTAACATCCTTTCTTCGTCTCCTATTAAGGGCACGTCGCATGCCAGAAAGTGGTGTTTTTTACCCTTTTATCTGTTGTGATTACATGCAGATAGGGAGGGGCGGTTTTCGACGCCGAAGATCGGTGTTGAAGATCTCGACGCCCCTCTGTCGAGAATTGCCATGAAATGGAGAGGAATCAGGTGCTTGGGGCCGCTGTCGGGAAACGCGACCAGGGTGTGGGGTATTGCAACGAAAAAGGGTGCCGGCGAGTGAGCGGCGAGGAAATAGCAGCACGACACATCGAATTAACAATGAGATCCTATTTGAAGGTGAGTAACATGATGACCACGTCAACCCCAACTGTATTGCTGTTTTCTATGGAACGCTGCAAAACAGGAACGTGCAGATTGCCAACTTCGGTCGTGAGCTGACAGGTCGCGAGGATGCGTTGCCCGGCTACGCCCGGCGGATGGTGGCCATTATTGATCCAAGAGTGATGGCGTTGACCGGTGAATCGCATCTCGCCAATGTGGAACCGAGTTCCAATCCAGAGGATGCTGTCTTCGGAACTGTCTTCGAAGTCACAGAGCAAGAGCTGGCTGCCGCGGACAAATACGAGGAAGCCGCTGAATACCGCAGGATCTCCGTTACGCTCAGGGCAGGCGATCAGGCGTGGGTGTACGTCCGGGTCGACGGTGGCCGCTTCTGAAGCGCCTCGATCGCGCCATCAACAGCCCATCGGCGCCGTCCTCGTAGTACCCGCGTACGATCCTTACCTTATCGAACCCGTATTTTTCGTAGAACGCGCGCGCTTTTCGGTTCGTCACTTTCACCATAAGCCGGATCCGCACTACGCCGCGGCGGGCCAACCGCCGGAACGTGCTCTCTATCAACGCGGAAGCCGCGCCGCTGCGGCGCGCCGCGGGATCCACCGCCACCGAGATCAATTCCGCCTGCTCCCCGCGAATGCAGGTGATCATATACCCGCAGACGGCGCGGTGGTGTTCCACGACGAGAAACAGGTCCCCGCATTCGTGGGAAAATACTGCAAATAGGTTGCGGTCGTACGCGTCTTTTCCGAAGCTGGCGTGTTCGATCTCGCAGATGCGGTCCAGATCGGCGGGCCGCAGGCGTCGTACCGGATATGGTGTTGGCATTCTGTTATCCTTTATTTTGGAGCACTTGGGGGCAGTTGCAAACCCTTGGCACGAAAAAAACGCAGGAAATCGCCGAGTCCTCTTGACAAGAATTTCGGACTCCCGCATACTGAAATCAAGATGCAACTGAGTGTCAACAACAACAACCAGCCGGAAGCCGTTTCCGCCACGCTGATTGACCTTCGCCGGGGCGACGCCGCCATCCTGGACGGCATCGACCTGCCTGGGGAAGACGCTCGCCGTCTCATGGAACTCGGGTTTTTACCCGGCGCTCGCGTCACCGCCGGCCAAAGCGCCCCTGGGGGCGACCCGCGCGTCTTCCAGGTGGACGGTTCGGAAATCGCGCTCCGGCGCGAAACCGCAAGGCGCTTGAAGGTTCATGTGGAGAACCCGTCGAGGAAGCGATGAGCGAGTGCAGCGACTGCCACGGGTGCGGAACCGCCGTTCTGGAATTTCCACGCCCGGCCTCCGCGCCCAAGGCAGTAGCGCTCATCGGCCCTCCCAATTCCGGTAAGACGACCCTGTTCAACCGCCTCACCGGCCTCCGTCAGAAGGTTGCGAATTTCCCCGGAGTGACGGTCGAGCAGCACACCGGCATCGTCGAACTTCCGGACGGCCGCACCCTCCGGGCGATCGACCTTCCGGGGGTGTACAGCCTGTCGCCGCGCTCCGAAGACGAGCAGATCGCGCACGACGTGCTCACCGGCAAGCGGCACGACACGCCGAAACCGGAAGCCATCCTGCTGGTGCTGGATTCCACAAACCTGAGCCGGCATCTGATGCTGGCCGCCCCCATTCTGTCGCTGGGCGTTCCCACGCTGGTCCTGTTGAACATGGCGGACGACCTGCGCAACCGCGGCGGCAAGATCGACCTGGCGGCGCTCTCCAGGGAATTGGGCGCGCCGGTGGCGCTTATCAGCGCCCGCCAGGGCGAGGGCATTGGCCAGGTGTTCGACTTTCTGGCCAGCACCATGTCCAAGCCTTCGCCGAAAGAACTGCCGGTCCTGCAGGACGTGCCCAAGTGCCGCGCCTGGGCTGGCCGCGTCAGCGGGCAGGCCGCCTACCGCCCGCCGCTTCCACCCACCTGGACCCGGCGCCTCGATGCCGTGCTCCTCCACCCGGTAGCTGGACCGCTGGTGTTCCTGGCGGTGGTGGTCGCGGTCTTTCAAGCCATCTTCGATTACGTCACGCCCCTGATGGACGGGGTGAAGTGGCTGTTCGCCGTTACTGGCAACTGGATTGCATCTGCGCTGCCGCCCTCGCTGCTCCGGTCCCTGTTGATCGACGGGGTGTGGAAGGGCGTGGGGTCGGTAATCGTCTTCCTGCCGCAGGTGATGCTGCTCTTCCTGTTCATCGGGATTCTGGAGGACTCCGGTTACCTGGCCCGTGCGGCCCTCATCGCCGACCGCACCATGGCGCGCTTCGGCCTGCAGGGCAAGTCGTTCATCCCGCTGCTCTCGGCCTACGCCTGCGCGGTGCCGGCCATCATGTCGACCCGCACCATCGAAAACAAGCGCGACCGCACCGCCACGATTCTCATCGCGCCCTTCATGACCTGCTCGGCGCGGTTCCCCGTCTACACCCTGATCGTGGCGGCTTTTGTGCCCAACCAACCGCTGCTGGGACACGCGCTGGGCACGCGGACGGTGGCCATGATCGGGCTCTACGCGCTGGGCTTTCTGGTCGCGGTGGCCACCGCGCGCCTTTTGAAGTCTTCCATTCTGCGGAGCGCGCGCACGCCGTTCCTGCTGGAGATGCCCTCCTACCGCTGGCCGACCTTGCAGTCGCTGGGGCTGCGGCTCTATGATCGCTCGAAGGTCTTCCTGCGCCGGGCGGGCACGGTGATTCTGCTGGTCACCGTCATCCTGTGGATCTCCGCGCACGTCCCGTTCACCAACGGTCATCCGCCGGCCATCGAGAACAGCCTGGCCGGAACCATCGGCCGCACCATCGAACCGGCCATCAAGCCGCTCGGTTTCAACTGGAAGATCGGCATCGGACTGATCACCTCGTTCGCCGCGCGCGAAACGATTATCGCCTCGCTCGGCTCGATCTACGGCATGGACAATCCCGGCGAGAACAACGTGGACCTGCAAAAGGCGCTGCATCGCGACCTCACACCGGGCGGCGCGGTGGCGCTGCTGATCTTCTTCGCCTTCGCCATGCAGTGCGTCTCGACCATCGCGGTGGTCCGCCGCGAGACCGGCGGCTGGAAGTGGCCGGCGTTCCAGTTCGCCTATATGAGCGTCCTGGCGTACGTAGGGTCGTTCCTCGCCGCGCACATCATCCGGTAGCCGCACCGCCTGCAATGCCCGTGCCATCCAGCGCGCGGCCGAACCACCACGTGGACCAGGCGTAAGCCACCACCGAGGGCGCGAGCATGAGCGGATGCGCATGGACTGACGCCGCCATCGCTGCCATCACCGCCACCTGAAAAATGCTGCTGCCGAACGAGGTTCCGGTGGAGAATCGCCAGCGCGTCTGCCGGCGGTAACGATTCACCGAGCCATGATGTCCCATCCCCAGCGCCGCCAGCGCCGCTGCCAGGCCGCTCAGGGGCGCCAAGGGCAGGGTCAGCAGCAGGGCCGCCAACAGGAACACCGCGTCTTTGGCGGCCAGCAACTGCCAGCCCGGGATCGGCAGGAGGCGATAACGCGTCAAGCCGCCCTCGCCATCCAGTCCGAACAGCGTTTGCGCGCACGTCGAGAGCGCCAGCATGACGGCGATCGTCATGGGCAGGAACGCCTCGGGCGGCAGCAGTCCCGCTGCACGCCAGGCGAGTCCGGCCGCGCCCAGCACCAGCGCGGTGTAGAAATCGAGAGTCGAGAGCGTCTCCCGCAGGTTCTTGCGGATCAACTGATCCAACGGGCCCGGAAAATGCGGCAGGCGGCGCCACATGCCTTTCGGCGCGCCGGGGAGCGACGGCGCCACGAACCCGATGGCGAAGATCGCGGCGGCCAGGGCGCACAAGCCCAGCGACACGTTCTTCCACAATGCCAGGGCCGCGAGGAGCCAGGTGACCGGATTGAGCCACGGGCTCAGGATCCGCAACAGCCGGCGTTCGCCTTTGGCGAGCGGCCAGATGGCCAGCCTCTCGGCAGGGATGGCGCGCAGCGGGTCGGCGCTCAACGGAATGAAGAGGACCAGCCCGATGATGAGATTGAGCGCCGCGAACATTCCCGGATCTTTGAAGAAGAGGAACACCACGCTGACCACAAAAAGATTGTTCCCGGCGAATGATCCCACCGATTCGAGACCGCGGCGGACCGCCGTCGCGAGCGCGCCGAGGATGGTCAGAACCCGAGCCATTCCAGTTGCTCCGAAATCGGGGGCTCGGCCAGTTCGAGATATAGATCCTCGAGCGAGCGCGGCAACTCTTCCGCGGTCGAGTTCCACACCATGCGCCCGCCGCGAATCATCACGAACTGGTGGGCGATGCGCTCGGCGGCCGGAAGAATGTGCGAGGTGAGGAACACGGTAATGCCGCGCGCCGCCGCGGACACCAGTAGCTCGTGCATGATCTTCGAAGTCACCGGGTCGATGGCTTCGAACGGCTCATCCAGGAAGAGCACTTCCGGGTTGGGCATCAGCGCCATGGCAAACGCGGTCTTCTTGCGCATGCCGTGCGAGCAGTGGCTCGCGAAGGTGTTGCGGCCGTCCACCAGGCTCAGCACGCGCAGCAGTTGCGCGGTGCGCACGCGCGTCGCGCCGGCGGTCAACCCGTACACCCGCCCGGTGAGCAGCAGGTGCTCCTCCACGGTCAAATCGTCGAACAGGCCCAGGTTCTCGGGCAGCACTCCGGTTCTGCGCCTGGCGGCAAGGGGCTCGCGGACCACGTCGATTCCACAGACGGCGGCCTCGCCGGAGGTGGGCGCGAGCAGTCCCGCCAGCATCTTGACCGTGGTCGATTTTCCGGCGCCGTTGGGTCCCAGAAAGGCGCAGATCTTCCCTCTAGCGACTTCCAGGGTGAGGCCATGGACCGCGGTAACGGAGCCGAAGCGTTTGGTGAGTTCCCGGCAAGAGATCACACGACCATTGTGGCGCGGAGCGGCGGTTTGTGCGCGTACGCGAGCCCTATCGGTCCGGGCGAGGTGTTTCCTCGCTGCCCACTTCGTCGGACAGTTTCCGGCCCACGGCTTCCTGAAACACGGTGGCGAAGAAATCGCGCGAGGCCGGCGAGCAACCGATGTGCAGGTTGTCGGTGCCCTCCTGGACGAATCCCAGGTAGCCTGCCCAGCCAAGATCGCTCAGCACAAACCGCAGGCACTCGAGTTCTCCCGGCGGCAGGACGGAGTAGTCGACGTCGAAGACTTGCCCCGAGGAGTGCCAGACGGCCTCGCGCCCGGCCAACTGCCGTGCCCGGTCTTCCGGTTCGACCAGCGAGGTGACCGGAAGCGGCTCGAATCTCTCGCCCCTGGGGTTCAGCTCGTCGAACAGGCGCCGCGTTTCGTAAGCGATGTAGGTCAGAGTGCCGACGGCCGCGGGCGATGCCTCCCAGAAGCGGTCCGCGCCGGAAGCGGAATCCGCCGGGACGTTCAGCCGGTAGCCGAAATACTCCGGCCGGTCGATGGCCTTCACCAGGCGTTTGCCCAGGTCCGCGCGAATGTCTTCGGGACTCCGGAAAATCAGGTCGTCGCGCTTCAGCCAGACCGCCAGGCGGTGCGGCGCGCGGGCGGAGGACTGTAGCCCGCTGGTGTACTGCTCGGAGAGCGCGTTGAACGCCTCGGGATCGCGCCGGTAGAGCGCCAGCAACTGCTCCGCGCGCATCACCCGGAAATAATAAGTGGGCGAATAGTCGCGCTGCATCTCCTGCTGGATGGCCTCGTACAACTCGCGGTTCCACGCCGGATTCGAGGAGAAGAACATGCGGGGGACGGTGATCTCGCCGCTGGGGATGCCGCGCGCTCTCCGCGTAAGTTCCAGCATTTCGGTCACGCAGCCTTGGCCGCAGTGGTATGCGAAGATGGCCCAGTCGCGCCCGCCGAACTTTTGTTCCAGGAATGCCAGGTATCTCGCCGCGGCGGGGACGGCGCGCTCCGGAACCATGCGGTCGTCGCGCGCGGTGACGACGTAGGGAGTCCGGTGCGTCACGGTCTGATACTTCGGCTTCTTGCCTTTGCCGGTCACCCGCACGCGCTCGCGTGTCACTTTGTACCGCGTGGCCATCACCACACGCAGCCCCATGCTGCGGGCGGTGGCCGCCGAGATCTGCATGATGCCTTTCGGTCCGGTGGGGCTCTCGGCCTTGGAATCGCCCCAGCTTTCCACGTACGCGATGGCCTCCAGCGTCTCCACCGGAAAGCCGCTATGCAGTGAAGCCGATCGAAACAGCGACTGAAGCTTGGTGCTGGTGATGCGCTTCGCGCCCGGCACGGCCAGAGACTCGCGCATGATGCCGAAGGTTTGCGACTGGATCATGAGGTCCGTGCGGACCGCCAGCAGTTCGCCGGAGATATCGTCGCGCTCCACTCCGATTCCGGATACGCGATGCGCCGGAGTGAAATAATCCGGGGAGCCGGCCTGACCCAGTGGCACCAGGCTCAGGAAGAAAAGTGACGCGAGTTTCATCCCTGAGAACATTTTAGCCTGAGAATGGCATTTCAAGCCGCATTTCTTTTGACGTGCCCGGTCCTGCGGCGGATACGCGCAAAGTCGAGTGGCGGGACCTCGCGGCCCTCGGAAGCAACAGCCGGAGGGTGGAGTCATCCTAGCAGATGACCCATCTTCTCCTTCTTGGTCCTCAGGTACGCTTCGCGGGTCTCCAGCACGTCGGCCAGGCAGGGGACCCGCTCCACCACTTCTACTCCGGCCTTTTCCACGGCCTCGACCTTGTCCGGGTTGTTGGACAAGAGCCGCACCGCGGTGAGCCCGAGATATCGCAGGATGGCGGCGGGCAACTCGTAGCTGCGCAGATCGGAGTCGAAGCCCAGCCGCTCGTTGGCTTCCACCGTGTCGGCGCCCTGGTCCTGCAACTCGTACGCCCGCAGCTTGTTGAGCAGGCCGATGCCGCGGCCCTCCTGCTGCTCGTAGATCAAGAGGCCCCGGCCCTCCAGCGCTATGCTCTTGAGCGCGATCTCGAGTTGCGCGCGGCAATCGCAGCGCAGGCTGTGGAACACGTCTCCGGTAAGGCACTGGGAGTGGATGCGAACCAGCGGCGCGTCGCCCGCGAGGTCGCCCATGGCCAGCACCACCGCTTCTTCCGGCCGGCCGGCGACCTGGCCTTCAAAACCGAAGATGCGGAAGAACCCGAACTGGGTCGGAAAGTCCGCTTCGGCCACTTTGGTGAGCCGCAGCGCGAGGGAATTGTTCATGCCTGGCTATTAGGAACCTTAGTCCTTCTATTATAATGGCTTCCGGGACGTCGTAGAAGCCTGCCCAAAATACCGCATGCAGGAAGGTTACCTGGTTCCGCTGCTGCTGAAGCTCGGCGTGATGGCTTCGATCGCCAGCGTGCTGGCGCGTTCGAACACATTCAAATCGATGCTGATGCGCGAAAACCGCACCATGAATCAGCGGGTAGTGCTGGCTCTGTGGCTTTCCATCGTCTTCGGCGTCGGGGTGTCGATTCGCGTTTTGGGGCGTCCGGATTATCAGCCGGCCGATCTCGGGCTGGAAGGCAGCCTGCTGGCCGGCATCATCGGCGGGTACGTGACCGGCCTGCTCTCCGGGATCGTCATCTCGCTGCCGGCGATGTTTCACGGCGAACATCCGATGATGCCCCTGCTGGCGGGCGTGGGCGTGCTGGGCGGGCTGCTGCGCGATTTTGCTCCGGCCACGGAGGAGGTCTGGCGCTTCTCCCCATTCCTCGATCTGAACATTTACCGGTTTTTCAAGGAGAGCAAAGACTACCGGCGCACCGCGTTTCACCTGGTTTTCCTGGCGGGCATCCTGGTGGCCGAGGGATTCCGGCACATGTTCGGATTGGCGCCGCGCGTGGCGGGCCTCCCCGAACCCAACGCGCTGACCACCGTGATCATGTACCTGGCGACGCTTTTCGCGGTGGCCATTCCCCTGAAGATCTGGAACAGCACACGCTACGAAAAGAAATTCGAGGAGCAGGAGCGGCTGCTGGTGGAAGCGCGCCTGGCGGCGCTCACCAGCCAGATCAACCCCCATTTCCTGTTCAACACGCTGAATTCCGTTTCGTCGCTGATCCGCACCGATCCCGACCAGGCGCGCGTGATGGTGGTCAAGCTTTCCAAGGTGCTGCGGCGCCTGCTTCGCAAGCATGAGAACTTCAGCCCGCTGCGCGATGAGCTGAGCTTCATCGAGGATTACCTTTCGATCGAAGTGGTGCGCTTCGGCGAGAAACTCCGGTTCGAAAAAGATGTGGCCAACGATACGCTGGACATGCTCGTGCCCAGCATGCTGCTGCAACCGCTGGTGGAGAACTCCATCAAGCATGGTTTAAGCAGTAAAGTAGAAGGTGGCACCATCCGAATTCGCGTTCAGCGCAGCGAATCGAAACTGCAGTTGCTGGTGGAGGACGACGGCGTCGGCATTCCCGAAGCGCGGCTGGCCACTCTGTTGGACCAGGGCATCGGGGTGAGCAATGTGAACGAACGGCTGAAGGTGCTTTTCGCCAACGAGTATCGCATGTGGATCGACAGTCAACCGGGCAGGGGCACGCGCATTCATATCGAGATGCCCGAGTTGCAGACCGACCTGGCGGCCGTTTCATGATTAGAACGGATTGAGGAGATACTTTTGAGCAGACTGGAAGAGTCCGTGGGCGCCTGGCCCGTGAACGGGTTGCCCGCCACACTGGCGGAGAGAACCCGGCGAGTCTACGACCGCTTGTCGGCGGTCTATCCCGTTTCCACCATGCTGTTCCATTCGCGCGCGCACCGCTGCGCGCTGGAGGCTTCGGGGATTCGCGACGGGATGAAGCTGTTGGAAGTGGCTACCGGCTCGGGAGAGATGTTCCGGCGGCTGGTGCGCGCCAATGCAGGCGGCGCCACCATCGGAGTGGACCTTTCCCCCAACATGGCCGCGCGCACGCAACGCGCGGCGCGGCGCAAGTTTCCGGCCGCCCAGACGCACTGCCAGGCGGTGGACGCGCGGCACATGCCGTTCCGCACCGAGACCTTCGATGCGGTCTTCGCCTGTTACCTGCTGGAACTGCTTTCCGGCGACGACATCGCGCACACGCTGCGCGAATTCCGGCGGGTGCTGCGCGACCACGGGCGCCTGACCCTGGTGCTGATCGGGCAGAATACGCCCATGTTCAACGCGATCTACAAGGTGGTGGGCAAGGTGGCGCCGGCTTTCTGGGGCCGGCAGGTGGAGCAGCGCGTTCCGGAGCTCATCGAGTCCGCCAGGTTCGAAATCGTACAGGACCGCATGGTCCGGCAGACGTTTTACCCCTCGCGCGTGCTGGTGGCGCGCAAGTAGCGCCGGCGAGGTCCCCGGCTATTTGGCGCGGGTCAGGTCGAGCTTGATCTTGAGCGCCACGCCGTTCTGCGTCCCGTTGACTTCACCTTTCATGTGATCGCCATCGATGGCCATGCCGAAGGTGAAGGATACTTCTTCAGCCTCCACCTGGAAAGTCAGCTTCGAGCCATCGAGCTTGCCATTCTGGATGGGGAGCTGGCGATCCTCACTCGGGCCGGCGGTGCCGGTGACACCGGCGCCGGACTGCTTCAGGATGAAAAGCGCGCTGCCATCGCGGGTCTGCCCGTCTGGAGCCAAAAGCGTCATGCTGCCGGACCAGCGTCCGGTGACATCGATATCCGCGGCAGAGGCGACGGCCGCGAGGATTAGAGCCAAGAGGAAAGTTTTCACGAGGTTTGACACTGTTCACGCCGCCACGCGCGCGGGAAGCTCCTTCAGGATTTCGCTGACGAAGACTTTGGCGTCGCCGAAAAGCATCAGGGTCTTGGGCATGTAGTAAAGCTCGTTGTCGATGCCGGCGAAACCGGGACTCATCGAGCGCTTGATCACCATCACGGTGTGGGCCTTGTCGACGTCGAGGATCGGCATGCCGTAGATGGGGCTGGTGGGATCGGTGCGCGCGGCCGGATTGGTCACGTCGTTGGCGCCGATCACCAGGGCCACATCGCACTGCGGAAATTCGGAGTTGATGTTGTCCATCTCGTAGAGTCGGTCGTAGGGAATGTCGGCCTCGGCCAGAAGGACGTTCATATGGCCGGGCATGCGGCCGGCTACGGGGTGGATGGCGAACTTCACATCGATGCCGCGGCGCATGAGCGCATCGTAAAGCTCGCGGATCTTATGCTGCGCCTGGGCCACCGCCAGGCCGTAACCGGGCACGACGATCACGGTCGAGGCGGCCTCCAGGATGGAAGCGGCCTCTTCCGGGCTGGCGCTGCGCACCGGACGCTGGTCGACGGCGTGTTTCGACACCTGGAGCTGGCCGAACGCTCCGAACAGAACGTTGGTGAACGAGCGGTTCATGGCCTTGCACATGATGATCGAAAGGATCAGGCCGCTCGAGCCATCCAGCGCGCCGGCGATCACGAGCAGTTTGTTATCGAGCGCGAATCCCATGGCGCATGCGGAAAGACCGGCGTAAGAATTCAGCAAGGCTATGACCGTGGGCATATCGGCGCCGCCGATAGGGATGATCAGCAGGACACCGAAGATCAACGCGAGACCCGAGAAGATGGGGAAGATCCACGTGTCGGTCGGCACCAGGATCAGGCGCACACCGAGGCCCGCCGCGACGGTCAGCAGGCACAGGTTGATGAGATTCTGCTTGGGGTAGGTGATGGGGCGGGAGGGCAGAATCTCCTGCAGCTTGCCCATGGCCATGAGGCTTCCGGTGAAGGTGAGGAAGCCGAGCAGGGTCTCCACCACCAACGCCACCATGGTAAAGCCGTGCAGTTCGGTGGCGGCGTCGGGCTGGTGCTGGTAGAACTCCGCGGTGCCGACCAGAGCGGCGGCGAGCGCGCCGCAGGCGTGGGACATGGCGGTCCGCTGCGGGACCGCCGTCATGGGCATGATGTAGGCGATGGGAACACCCACAGCGGAGCCGATGAGGAAGGCGGCGAGAATCCACTGCCAGTTGAGGATCTCGTGGCTGAGCAGCGTGCCGGCGACCGCCAGCAGCATACCGATTTCGCCCGCGAAAACGCCCCGCCGCGCGGTGGCCGGACCGTTCATCCACTTGAGCGACAGGACGAACAGCGCCGCCGAGAGGATGTAGATGTAGTTGACCAGGTGTGCCATCTAGCGCTTCTCCCCGCTCGCGGGCACGCGCTTCTTGAACATCTTCAGCATGCGGTCGGTGATGAGGAAGCCGCTCACGATGTTGGTCACGGCCGCGGTGATGGCGATGAAGCCGAGCACCTTGCTCAGTGTGGTGGCGCCGGAGGCAGAGGTGACGAGGATGGCGCCCACCACCGAGATGGCCGAGATTGCGTTGGTGAGCGACATCAGCGGCGTGTGGAGCAGCGGCGAGACCTTGCGGATCACTTCCAGCCCGACGAAAGTGGCCAGCATGAAAACGTATAAGGGGATTTCGAGATCAGAGGACATACGCTCCTGTTAAACGGCCTGCAGGCCCATGAGTTCCCTGACGCGCGGATGGACTATTTCGCCCGCATGCGTAACCAGCGTTTCGCGCACGATTTCGTCATCGCGGTTGAGCACCAGCGCGCCGTCCTTGATGAGGTACTTCAAGAACGTGGCGATGTTTTTGGCGTACATCTGGCTGGCGTGGTAGGGAATGGTGGACGGCAGATTCAACGGTCCGAGGATGTGGACGCCGCCCGCGACAACCTCTTCGCCGGGGCGCGTGAGCTCACAATTTCCGCCGCGCTCCGCGGCGATATCGACGATGATGGAGCCCGGCGCCATGCGGCCGGCCATCTCGCCGGTGATCAGAACCGGCGCTTTCTTGCCGGGCACGGCGGCGGTGGTGATGACCACGTGCTGTTCGGCCAGCACGTCTCCCAGGAGTTCGCGCTGGCGGCGGTAAAACTCCTCGCCCATGGCCTTGGCGTATCCGCCCGTGCCCGCCGCGCCGCCGGTCTCCATGTCCAGCACCACGAAACGCGCGCCGAGGCTTTCGATCTGCTCCTTGACCTCGGCGCGGATGTCATAACCGCTGACGACAGCCCCGAGCCTGCGGGAGGTGGCGATGGCCTGGAGACCCGCGACGCCCGCGCCGATCACCAGAACGCGGGCGGGCGCGACGGTGCCGGCGGCGGTCATCAGCATGGGAAACATGCGGGGCAGCGAATCGGCGGCGATGAGGACGGACTTGTAGCCGGCGATGGTGGCCATGGAGGACAGCGCGTCCATACTTTGCGCGCGGGTGATGCGGGGCATCAGCTCCATGGCGAGGAAGCTGACGCCGCGATCGGCCAGGGAGCGCGCGGCATCGGCGGCAGTCAGCGGCTCGCCGAAGCCGATGACCACCTGCCCGCGGCGGAACATGGCGATATCGGCGGCGCCTGCGCCGGGGTTGGCGCCGGGGCTGCGCACTTGCAGCATGACATCGGCCGCCGCGAACACTTCGGCGCGCGAGGCGATCCGCACGCCCTTTTCGGTGTATTCGGGATCGGGGAAGCCGGCGTTTACGCCCGCGCCTTCCTCCATCATCAACTCGGCGCCAGTCTTGCCGAGGACGCCGATGGCGCCCGGGACCATTGCGACCCGGCGCTCACCCGGCGACGATTCGGAAACAATACCGACTTTTAGTCCCACGGTGATTTATAGCAAATCGGCTGTACTGAAGAAGAACCGGAGCTCCGTTTCAGCCGTTTCGGGAGCGTCCGATCCGTGTATGCAGTTTCGCTCGATATTGGATGCGAACCGCTTTCGTATTGTGCCTTCGGCGGCGTTGGCCGGGTTGGTGGCGCCCATGACTTCACGCAGTTTCCGGATGGCGTCTTCACGCTCGAGGGCCATCACGATGACGGGGCCCTCGGTCATGAACTTCACCAGTCCGGCGTAGAACGGCCGCTCGCGATGCACCGCGTAGAACCCCTGGGCCTGCGCCGCGGTGAGCTGGGTCTTTCGAAGCGCCAGAATCTTGAACCCCGCCTCCTCCAGCATGGCCAGGATGGCGCCCGCCTGGCCGGCGGCCATGGCGTCGGGTTTGATGATGGAAAACGTGCGTTCGGCGCTCATAAGCGGCTTTGGACTTTCTCTCCCATTTCGGCGGGCGAGGAACAGACCGTGATGCCCGCCTCCTGCATGGCCTTGATCTTGTCGGAAGCTTTGCCGGAGCCGCCGGCGATGATGGCGCCGGCGTGGCCCATGCGGCGTCCGGGGGGCGCGGTCTGGCCCGCCACGAAGCCGATCACCGGCTTCTTCACGTGGTCCTTCACGTATTGGGCCGCGGCTTCCTCGGCATTGCCGCCGATTTCGCCGATCATGACAATGGCCTCGGTTTCCGGGTCTTCATGGAACAGCCGCAGCGCGTCCACGAAATTGGTGCCGATGATGGGGTCGCCGCCGATGCCGATGCAGGTGGATTGGCCGATGCCGAGCCTGGTCAACTGGCCCACCGCTTCGTAGGTCAGTGTGCCCGAGCGCGAGACCACTCCCACGTTGCCTTCCTTGTGAATATGGCCCGGCATGATTCCGATTTTGCACCTGCCGGGCGAAATGATGCCGGGACAGTTGGGCCCGATCAGGCGCGTGCGGGTGGACTGCAGAAACTCCCACGCCCGGACCATGTCCAGGGTCGGGATGCCCTCGGTGATGCACACCACCAGCGGCAGGCCCGCATCGGCGGCCTCCATTATGGCGTCGGCCGCGAAGGGCGGCGGAACGAAGATCACCGAGGCGTTGGCGCCGGTCTCCTTCACCGCCTGCGCCACGGTGTCGAAAACGGGCAGCTCCAAATGCCTGGTGCCGCCCTTGCCGGGCACTACGCCGCCCACGACGGTGGTGCCGTAGGCGATGGCCTGCTGCGCGTGGAACGTCGCCTCCTTGCCGGTGAAGCCTTGAACGATCAGCCGGGTGTTTCGATCTACGAGTACGCTCATGGTATGCTCCGCTCGCCCCTAGGCAGCCAGCCTGACCACTTTTTCCGCGGCGTCGCGCATGTCGGAGCCCACGGTGAAGTTGAGGCCGGAGTCCAGCAGGATCTTGCGGCCGAGCTCCACGTTGGTGCCCTCCATGCGGACCACGATGGGCACCTGGATGTTGAGATCGCGCGCCGCGGCGACGACCCCGGTGGCCAGCGTGTCGCAGCGCAGAATGCCGCCGAAGATGTTAATCAGCACGGCCTTCACGAGCTTGTCGGAAAGCAGGATGCGGAAGGCGTTCTTCACCTGCTCGGCGCTCGCGCCGCCGCCCACGTCGAGAAAGTTGGCCGGGCTGCCGCCGGCATACTTGATGATGTCCATGGTGGCCATGGCGAGGCCCGCGCCGTTCACCATGCAGCCCACCGTGCCATCCAGCTTGATGTAGTTCAGGCCAAAGCGCGAGGCTTCGACTTCGAGCGGGTCCTCTTCGTTCAGGTCGCGCAGGTCGAGCAGTTCCTTGTGGCGGTAGAGGGCGTTATCGTCGAAGTTGATCTTCGCGTCGAGCGCGTACACCTTGCCGTCCCTGGTGAGGATGAAGGGGTTGATTTCGGCCAGCGAGGCGTCCATGGCGGTATACGCTTTGGCCAGCGCGATCATGGCCGCGGCCGCGCCGTTCACGCTGGCAGCCGGAACGCCGATGCCGAAGGCCAGCTTGCGCGCCTGGAAGGATGCCAGGCCCGGGCCGGGCTCGATGGTTTCCTTGAGGATCAGCTCCGGCGTTTTGGCGGCGACCTCTTCGATCTCCATGCCGCCCGCGGACGAAGCCATGAGGACCGGCTTCGCCTGCACGCGGTCGAGCACGATGCCCAGGTACAGCTCGCGCTCGATGGGCAGTGTCTCCTCGACCAGCAGGCGCTCGACGATGCGGCCCTCGGGACCGGTCTGGTGAGTCACCAGGTTCATGCCAATCATGCGGCGTGCGATTTCGGCGGCCTCGAAGGCGTCCTTGGCCACTTTCACGCCGCCGCCCTTGCCGCGCCCCCCGGCGTGAATCTGGGCCTTCACCACCACGCTGCCGCCGATCCGCTTGGCCGCGGCCTCGGCCTCTTCGGCGGTGAAGGCGACCTCACCTAGAGGCACGGGGACGTTGTACTGGGCCAGAATGGCCTTTGCCTGATACTCGTGAATTTTCATGGAATCGGATTGTGATAGTATGGCGAGAAGTCAAACGTTTCATTGTATCATGTCCCTTTTTCCGTATCTGGAGCGCGCGGCCGGACGGAAAGATCTGTCCCCGGACGAGGCGCAGTCCGCCATGGAGGCCATTCTCGGCGGCCAGGCCAGCCAGCCACAGATGGCGGCTTTCCTGATGGCGCTGCGGATGAAGGGCGAAACGGTGGACGAGCTGGTGGGCTTCGCGCGCGCCATGCGCCGGATGGCGGCGCCGGTGGACGCGGGCCTGAACGGCGAGCCCCTGCTGGATACGTGCGGTACGGGCGGCGACTGCGCCGGCACATTCAACATCTCGACGGTGGCGGCGTTCGTGGTGGCGGGCGCGGGAGTGCACGTCGCCAAGCACGGAAACCGGTCGATTTCGGGCCACTGCGGAAGCGCCGACCTGCTGGAGGCGATGGGCATCGACCTTGCCATGGAGCCCGCGGAATCGGCGCGGGCGATTCGCGAGGTGGGCATCGGGTTTCTGTTCGCCCCGCTGGTTCATGCGGCCATGCGCCACGCTCAGCCGGTGCGGCGGGAACTCAAGATCCGGACCGTCTTCAACCTGCTGGGGCCTTTGACCAACCCCGCGGGAGCCGATTGCCAGGTGGTGGGGGCGCCCTCGGCGCAAGCTGCCGGGCTGATGGCCAATGCGCTGGCGTCGCTGGGTTTGCGGCGTGGGTTCGTGGTGCACGGGTCGGACGGGCTGGACGAGATCACCACCACCGGGCCGACGCTGGTGTTCTCCATCGAAAACGGGAAGGTGGAGCAGCGGACGCTGGCGCCGGAGGATTTCGCCGTGCGGACGGCGGCGCCGGAGGATCTGAAGGGCGGGGACGAGGCGCGCAACACGGCAATCGCGCAGGCAGTCCTGGCGGGGGAGCGCGGCGCCCCCCGCGATATCGTGCTGGCAAACTCCGCAGCCGGCCTGGTGGCGGCGGGCAGAGTGGACACATTCCTGGAGGGCATGGCGATCGCGGCCGTCGCGATCGACAGCGGCGCGGCGCGGGCAAAGGTGGAGGCCCTGGCGCGGTTCGCTCTGGCGCACCGTTCCTAGGCGGCGGGCACTTACACCGTGAAAATCTGGATCGCCTGGGTCAGGCTGGCGATCGCGTCGTGTCCCTGTGCGGGAGAATACTCGTGCCCGATATAGCCGGTGTAATTCAAGTCCGCGATGGCCTGGGCGACGAAATGGTAGTTCAACTCCTGCGTGTCGTCGATTTCATGCCGTCCCGGGTTGCCGCCCGTATGGAAATGGCCGATCCACTGGAAGTAGTCGCGAATGTTGCGCACGATGTCGCCGTCCATGATCTGGGCGTGGTAGATGTCGAAGAGAATCTTCACCCGTGGTGAATTCACGCGCTTCATGACGTCCACGCCCCAGGCAATGTGATCGAACATGTAGTCCTTGTGGTTCACCTTGCTGTTGAGGTACTCCATGCAGATGTTGATGCCCTTGTCTTCGGCGTGCGCCTTCACTTTGTTCAGGAACTCGATGCAGTTATCGGCGCCCTCGGCGTCGGCCATCCCGCGGCGGTTGCCTGAGAAGGTGATGATACTCGGCACGCCGTTCTGCGCGGCCTCGTCGATCGCGGGGTGCATGAGTTTTTCGAGCCGGTCGTGATTTTCCCGGCGGTTGAGCGCGTCGGCGATGGACCCGCCGGGTCCCGGCGGATACATGGTGGGAATCAGGCCGTATTTCTTGAGCGTCGGCCAATCCGCCGGCCCGATCAGGTCATAGCCCACGATGCCCAGGCGGGCGGCTTCGCGGCAGGTGTCCTCCAGGCTCATGCCCCGCGCGAACACGCCGCGGGTGACGCCTTGTTTCAGCCGCCCCTTGCGTTGGGCGCGGACCTCCCGGGCGACCGGCGTCTGCGCCAATGCCGCCGACCCGGCGAGCGCGGGAAGGAAATCTCTGCGACGCATTACTCCTCCTTGTCAAAGTCGCATGAGTAGCACACGTCTCGGAGAAGCGCAATGTCCGGTCCGGGCCTCCCCGGGCCGCCGGCCAACCGCCGGGCGTAATGGCCCGCTTACTCGTTGGAGGCCGCGCACGCTTCTTCGATCGCGTCGAAGAGCTCCTTCACGCCGATCGGCTTGGAGACGTAGCCGTCCATTCCGGCGCCCAGGCACTGCTCCCGGTCGCGGGGCATGGCGTGAGCCGTCATGGCAATGATCGGAATGTGCTGGCCGATTCCGCGCTCGCCGGCGCGAATGATCCGGGTTGCTTCCAGGCCATCCATCTCGGGCATCTGGACGTCCATCAGCACCAGATCGAAGCGGTCCCTGGCCAGGGCCGCGATCGCTTCCAGGCCGGTGGCGGCGGCGTACGTGGTGTGGCCGCATTTTTCGAGCAGGCGGAGCGCCAGGGATTGATTGATGGGATTGTCTTCGACCACCAGAACGTGCAGCCGTTTGCCGGGATCCTGGAGCGAGAGCGTTTCAGCCGGGCTGGTCTGCCTGGCCTCAGCCTCCCGATGGTCCAGGAGCCGGTGAACGGCGGCGAGAAGCTCCGATTCGCCCGCGGGCTTCATTAAGTAAGCGGACGCTCCCAATTCCCGATAACGGCTGAAATCCCGGCTTTTCCCCGGCGCAGTCAGCAGGATGATGCCGGGAGACTCCGCGCCGCAATCCCCTCCGATCTCCTCGCGGAGAGGCCTCCCGTCGCTGCACGGCATATCTCCATCGATTATGGCGATCGGAAACGGCGTTCCTCCGGCCACCGCCTGTTGCAGCGAAGCGAGCGCGCCCAGCCAGGTTTCGTAGACTTGCGGGACCATGCCCCATTCGCTCACGGTTTCTTTCAGGGCCTGCCCGTTGGCGGCGTTGTCATCCACCACGAGGACGGGCACTCCCTGAAGGGCGGCAATGGCGGTGGATTCCGGCCGCTCGGGTTGCTGGTCCGGCAGCCCCAGGGATGCCGTGAAGTAAAACGTCGTGCCCTTGCCGGCTTCGCTTTCCAGCCAGATTCTGCCGCCCATCATGGCCACCAACTGCGAGGCGATGCTCAACCCCAGGCCGGTGCCTCCGAATCGGCGGGTGGAGGAGGTGTCGGCTTGCACGAACGGATCGAAGATCGTCTCCTTCTTGCCGGCGGGGATGCCGATGCCGGTGTCGCGGACGCTGAACTCGAGGGTGGTCTCGCCCGCGGTCCGCGAGAACTGGCGGACCCGCACCTCCACCTCGCCGCGGATGGTAAACTTCAGGGCGTTCCCCACCAGGTTGATGAGAACCTGGCGCAGCCGCACGGGGTCGCCCAGGACGGCTGCCGGGACATCGCGATCCACGCGATACACCAGTTCCAGCCCACTCCTGTTGGAATGCAGGCCCAGAGCTTTCATGGTGACGTCGAGGTTCATCCGCAGGTCGAACTCGATGCGTTCGAGGCTCAGCTTGCGCGCCTCGATCCGGGAAAAATCGAGGATGTCGTTGATGATGGCCAGCAGCGAATCGGCCGAGCTCTTGACGTAGCCGAGATATTCGCGCTGGTCGCTGCTGAGCGCCGTATCGAGCGCCAGTTCCACCATGCCAAGGATGCCGTTCATGGGCGTCCGGATTTCGTGACTCATGTTCGCCAGGAACTCGCTCTTGGCGCGGTTGGCGGCTTCAGCGGCCTCTTTGGCAAGTCGCAGATCTTCTTCGGCTTGCTTGCGAGCCGTAATATCGGAAAACAGGCCATCGGCGTAAGTGACGCCGTTCTGCTCGAAAGTCCGGAATGCCCGGTCGTGCAACCAGATCCAGCGGCCGTCTTTGTGCCGGTACCGGTATTCCAGATTGGAAGGAGCGTGCCTGGAGAAGAGCGCCCCATACGCCTCGACGACCCGTCCGAGGTCATCCGGGTGGACTCGCCCCAGCCCCAGTTCCTCGCTGTTGGCGTACATCTCCCCGGCGCTGAAGCCAGTCACCGCCTCCACGTTCGGACTCATGTAAGCAGTGCGGCCATCGACGGTGGCGGTCCAGGCCACATCCGGGAGATTGGCCACCAGTCTCCGGTATTTCTCCTCGCTCGACCGCAACGCCTCTTCGGCCCGCCGGCGCTCGGTAATGTCCTCGACGTGGGTGACGAAGCACTGGATTTCGCCGCGGCCATTCTCGACCGGGGCGATCCTGACTCGCGCCCAAATGATGTCTCCGCTCTTCCGGATGTAGCGCTTTTCGATCTCCACGCAAGGAAGGCGGTCTCGCCGCAACCGCTCGCCGGCCTCTTGCGAGAGAGCTAGATCGTCGGGATGGGTACGTTCCTGCCAGTTTATCGCCTGGAGTTCCTCCTCGGAGTAGCCCAGCATGCGGCACATCGTCCCATTCACCATGAGGAAGCGGCCGTCGGGCCCCGCCAGCAGCATCCCGGAAGGAGCGTGCTCGAAGGCGGTCCGGAACCGTTCTTCGCTCGCGAGCAGGGTCTGCTCCGCGCGGATACTCTCGCTGACGTCGCGGCCAACCGCGGCGGCGCCGATAATGTTCCCCGCGCCGTCCCGGATCGGAGAGACGGTGATCGAGACCTGGATCCGGCAGCCTGCCTTTGTGATCCGCTCGGTCCCGGCGAGCGACACCGCCCGCCCGGCCCGGATCTCCTTCCTGATCCCGGCGATCTCGTCCTGCTTGTCGGGCGGCGCCAGAAAGGAGGCGTGCGTGCCGATCGCCTCATCGGCACGGTATCCGAAGATTGCCTCGGCGCCGCTATTCCAGCTCAGAATGACACCATCGAGGGTCATGCCGACAATCGCTTCCTGGGAGGAGTTCACAATTGCCGCCAGCAGGTTTCTCGATTGTTCGGCCTCCCTCCGCGCTGAAATGTCGCGGACGATGGCCGCGTACGCCGTCGCTTGTCCGGCCTCATTCCGGATCGCCGACACCGACACGGAAACGTCAATTCTCTTACCGCCTTTGGCGGCCGCCGTATTTTCAAACGAGGGGATCGTTTCGCCGCGCCTGAGCATTCTGACAAACCTGGCCAGCAACTCCGACTGGTCCGGCGGAACAAACATCGTGACTGACTTTCCGAGAACCTCTTCAGACCGGTAACCCAAGAGCCTTTCCGCACCGCGATTGAAGCTCACCAATACGCCATCCGGGGTATGGGTGAGAATCGCATCCTCGGAGGACTCCACGATTGCCGCCAGCAGTCGCCGCGCGTTCTCTTCAGCTCTGCGCCCGGTCACGTCCTGCTTGATCGCGATGTAGTGAGTGATCGCGCCATCGGCGCCGCGAACCGGAGTGATGTTCATCTCCTCCGTGTAGCAGCTTCCGTCTTTGCGCCGGTTGATCAGCTCACCGTGCCAGACTCGCCCGGCCCGAATGGTATCCCATAAGTCCCGATAGTACGCCGGGGCCTGTCTGCCCGATTTCAGGAAGCGAGGATTCTGCCCAACGGCTTCTTCGCTGGAGTACCCGGTGAGCCGGGCAAAGGCGGGATTCACATACAGAATCTCGCCCGTGGGGCCGGTGACGACAATGGCTTCGTCGGTCTGCGCTATGGCCGCCATCAGCCAAGCCCGATCGGCATGATCCGGCGAGCGCCTGGCGGCGGGCCTGCGGACGAAAAGATAAACCGCAAGCGTGGAGGCAAGCCCCACACCCGCAGCCGCCAGCGCGGCAACGATCAGCAAATTCCCGAACATTCCGTCCTGCATACCTATCGGGTGGCTGCCCGATTTCCTTTATGCCCCGGTCGCGTGCCGCCCCGGAAACCGGCGTGCCAAACCGTCATAATGGACTGGAAGAGGCACTACTTTTTGGAACAGGCCGACCACTGGACGCCGCCCGCGGAGCTGAAGGCTTACTTGCCCCGTTCGGTTCGCCTGAGCGCGTCGGGCATCGCGGTATCCATCCTCGGCGTTTTCTTCCTGTTGGGCGCCGCTTTTGCCCTGGTGGCGCTGGATTCGGTGGCGCGGTCGCAAGCGCTCGATGCCCGCCTCTTGCGCGAACAGGGTGTCGCCGCCGATGCCGTCGTCACTCGCCTGTGGCGCGCCGGCGATAAGTCGCGCACCCCCATGGTGGCCTACCAGTTTGCCTGCCCCGAACTCGCTTGCGGCGGGCGGGCCGAGGTTAGCTTCAGCCGATGGAAGCAGATGTCGCCGGGCTCGCCGCTGCCGGTCCACTTCGTTCCTTCCCGCCCGGCGTTGAATCATCCTGACGGCTGGGAACGGCCGGTCATGCCCGGGTGGGTGCCATGGCTGGCGGGCGTGGCGCTGGCCTTGGTCGGGACTTTCGTCCTGACCGGCGTGCGCCGGCAGAAACAGCTTCTGAGCGAAGGCTTCCCCGCGCCCGGTACGGTAACGCGCTACTCCCGCACGCAGCATGGCCAACGAAACGTCTACTATGAGTTTCGCCTGTCCAGCGGCGAAAAAGTCCGGGGAAAGACCGGTCCCGTCCGGGAAGTACCGGACCTCGGCAGCACGCTCACGGTGCTCTACCTCCAAGACAGTCCGCGGCGAAACTCGGCCTACCCGATGCAAATGGTCAAGCTGCGTTAACATCTCTGCATGCAGACACAGACTTATGCCAACCACCGGCAACTGATCCCCCTGTTCCATTTCGGGCTGCTTCCAACGATCTTGCTTACGCTCATCGGTTCCTGCGTGAACCTGTATGAGTCGTGGGGCGATCACCAGCGCATGTACAGCGCGTCCCTGATCGTGGTGCTGACGTTCTCGCTGCTGGTGCTCTCCTTATTCTGCCGGGTCTTCGCCCTGAAGGCCCAGGACCGGGCCATCCGCGCCGAAGAGAACCTGCGGCACTTCGTCCTGACCGGCAAGCTGCTCGACCCGAAACTCACGGTGCACCAGATCATCGCCTTGCGCTTCGCCGCGGACAGCGAGTTCGTTCCGCTGGCGCAGAAAGCGGCCAACGAGAGCATGGCGCCCGATGCCATCAAGCGCGCCATCCAGCAGTGGCGGCCGGACACCTATCGGGTGTAGCGGCGTGGTTGTCAGGCGGGCTGGGCCGCTGTCCGGCGCCGTGCCGAAAGGAAATGCGCAGCGCCGAGGGCGAACAGCACCAGCGAAATCCACTGGGAGGTGTCGAGGGGACCACCGAAAAGGTTGCCCTGTTCGTGGTAACGGAAAAACTCCACCACGAATCGCGCGCCAGAGTACAGCATCAGGTACAGGCTGATGATGTCGCCCAGGCCATGCTGTTTATGAGTGCGCCAATAGAGTATGCCGAAGATGGCGAACTCGGCGAAGGCTTCGTAGAGCTGGGTGGGATGCAGCGGACGGTTCAAAGGCACGCCGACCAACTCGCTGGCCACGGGATCGTGGAACGTCACCGCCCACGGCCGCTGGCACTCGATGCCCCAGCAGCAGCCCGCGGAGAAGCAGCCCAGCCGGCCGATTCCGTGGCCCAGCGCAATGCCCGGAGCGAAAATATCGGCGGTCTTCAGCAACGGCAGGCGCACCTTCCGCATGTAATACCAGGCGACTGCCAGGGCCGCGATCAGCCCTCCGTAGAACACGCCGCCGGCTTGCAGGGTGGCGAGCGAAAAGAACTCGCCGGGGTGTTGCCGATAGTACGGGAAGTCCACCACGAACATCATGAGCTTGGCGCCGGCGATCGCCGCCAGGGCGCAATAAATGCCCAGGTTCGTCACGGCGTCGGCATTCATCCCGGCTCTCCGCGCCAGACGCGACGTCATCCACAGCGCGGCCAGAAACGCCAGCGCGACCAGCACGCCGTAGGTGTGGAGAAACGAAAGATGAAAGAGCTCAGGATACATTGGCCGTCCGTTTCGACCGCAGCAGGTCGATCACCAACAGGCCGCTGCCCACCACGATAGCCGAATCCGCCATGTTGAAGGCGGGCCACTGGTATTCGCCGATATAGAACAGCAGGAAGTCCGTCACGTGCCCCGCCACGATGCGATCCAGGACATTTCCCGCCGCTCCGCCCAGAATCAGCGCCAGGCCCCAGAGCGACAGCCGGTCCAGGCGGTGCGCGTTCCACAGCATGACGCTGACCACCACCACGGCGGCGAGCGAAGCCGCGATCAGCAGCGTGGTCCGCCACTCGGACGTGGAGTCGTTAAAGATGCCGAACGCCACACCCCGATTCTGCGAGCGCACGATATCGAAGAATCCCGGAATCACCTTGTAGGTATCGAAGAAAGAAACTCGGGAAACGATGATCCACTTGGTGAGCCGGTCGAGGGCGAAGACGGCCGCGGCCGAACCGTACGCTTTCCACCTCAGGTCATCCATTCAACATCTCTTCGACCGAGCCGGCGCACGCGGCGCAGATCGTGGGGAACTTCGCGTTGGAGCCGGTGTCGGTGGTGTACTTCCAGCAGCGCTCGCATTTCCGGCCCGCTGCGCGGTCTACCCGGACGGCGAGAGCGCCCTCGGACCGATCGAGCGCCACTTCCGAAACGATGAACAGCGCCGGCAGCTCGCGGGCGTATTGCTCGAGCAGCGGGAAAAGGTCGCCGTCGGCCGAAAGCGACACCCGGGCTTCCAAAGGCGCGCCGATCAGCTTCTCGTTGCGGGCGTTTTCCAGGCTCTTCAGGACGTCGCCCCTCACTTCCATGAGACGGTCCCAATCGGCGGTCCGTTTCCGGGCGGCGTCGCCCAGGCCCGCGGTCAGATCGCCCGGTTCGGGGAAGTACGCCACATGGACGCTTTCGGCGTGCTTCATGTGGGTCCAGACTTCCTCCGCGGTAAACGTCATGAGGGGCGCCACCAGCCGCACCAAAGCGTCCAGCAAGCGGTAGAGCGCGGTCTGCGCGCTGCGCCGCGCCTCAGATTTCCTGGCGGACGTGTACAGCCGGTCCTTCAGCACATCGAAATAGACTGCGCTCAGGTCCACGGTGGCGAAGGCGTAGACCGCGTGGTACACCTTGTGGAATTCGAAATTGTCGTACCAGGCGCGGCAGCGCGCCACCAGGTCCCCGGCGCGCAGCAGGACCCACTGGTCCAGATCGGCCATCTCGTTGGCCGCCACGGCATCCTGTGCGGGATCGAAGTCCGAGAGATTTCCCAGCAGGTAGCGGAACGTGTTCCGCAGCTTGCGATACGCGTCCACAAGGCGCGTGAGGATGGTCTCGGAGATGCGCACGTCCTCGTTGAATTCCACCGACGCCGACCACAGCCGCAGGATCTCCGCGCCGTGGTGCGGGATGATCTGCTCGGGCTCGATGGAGTTGCCCAGAGACTTGTGCATGGCTTTGCCTTCGCCATCCAGCACCCAGCCGTTGAGCGCGCACATGCGGTACGGCGAGCCGCCCTTGATCCCCGTGCCCACCAGCAGCGAGCTGTGGAACCAGCCGCGGTACTGGTCACCGCCTTCGAGGTACACGTCGGAAGGCCACGTCAGCCCGAAGCGCTCGTTGAGCACGGCGAGGTGACTCGAGCCGGAGTCGAACCACACGTCCAGAATGTCGTTCTCCTTGCTGAATTCCGAGCCGCCGCACCTGGCGCACAGGACGCCGGCGGGGAGCAATTCCGCCGCGCTGCGCTCGTACCAGATGTCGGCGGTGTGTTGGCGGAACAGCTCGACGATGCCGTCGAGTATTTTGCGATCGGTCAGCGGCTCGCGGCACTTGTCGCAGTAGAAGACGATGATGGGCACGCCCCACACGCGCTGGCGCGAGATGCACCAGTCGGGCCGGGTGGCGATCATGTTGGAGATGCGCTCTTCGCCCCAGGCGGGCATCCAGCGGGTCTGGTGGACGGCGTCGAGGGCGCGGCGGCGGAAGTCGTTGCGGTCCATCCCGATGAACCACTGCTCGGTGGCGCGGAAGATCACGGGCTTGTGGCAGCGCCAGCAATGCGGGTAGGAATGCGAGAGCTTTTCGAGCGCGAGCAGCGCGCCCGCGGATTTTAGAATCTCCACCACCAGGGGGTTGGCTTCCCAGATGGTCTTGCCGATGATCTCTTCGGGCAGGCGCCCGGCGGCCCCTTCGGCGTGGAAGAACCGGCCGGCGGCGTCCACCGGGCAATACGTTTCGATGCCGTACACGCGACCGATGGCGTAATCCTCCTGGCCGTGGCCGGGAGCGGTGTGGACCGCGCCCGTGCCCTGTTCCAGGGTCACGTGGTCCGCCAGGATGCCGAGCGAATCGCGCTCCAGGAACGGATGGCGGAAGACCGTGTGCTCCATGCGGTCGCCGGTGAAGCGGGCAAGGGTGCGGACGTCCTTCCATCCGCACTTTTCCGCGGTCACGTTCAGCAGTTCGGCCGCCACGATGTAGACGGCGCCCGCGACATCCACGGCCACGTATTCGAACTTGGGGTTGTAGGCGATGGCCATGTTGGCCGGCATGGTCCACGGGGTGGTGGTCCAGATGAGGCCGTAGACTTCGCGGCCCGCCAGGTCGGGATGGATCTTGGCCGCGTCCGAAGTCAAGCGGAAGCGCACCCAGATGGAGGGGCTGGTGTGGTCCGCGTATTCCACCTCGGCCTCGGCCAGCGCGGTGCGGTCCTTGATGCACCAGTGGACCGGCTTCAGACCTTTATATACGTAACCCTTCTCCAGAAAGTCGACGAACGCCGCGGCGATGACCGCCTGGTACTGCGCGCTCATGGTGAGGTAGGGGTCGTCCCACTGGCCGAAGACGCCCAGGCGTTTGAAATCCTGGCGCTGCAAGTCGACGTACTTCTCGGCGTAGCGGCGGCAGGCGCGGCGGATCTCCACGGGCTGCATCTGCGCCTTCTTGGCGCCGAGCTCGTGGTCCACCTTGATTTCGATAGGCAGCCCGTGACAATCCCATCCCGGCACGTAGGGGGAGTCGAAGCCGGCCATGGTCTTGGACTTGACCACGAAATCCTTCAAAATCTTGTTGAAGGCGGTCCCCAGGTGGATGCGCCCGTTGGCGTACGGCGGGCCATCGTGCAGGATGAACGCGGGCCGGCCCGCGCGCGAGGCGCGAATGCGGGCGTAGAGGTTCTCCTTTTCCCACCGTTCGAGCAGTTTCGGCTCGGCCTGCGGCAGGTTGGCCTTCATGGAGAAAGCGGTTTTCGGCAGATTGATAGTCTGCTTCAGGTCTACGTTTGGCGAATCCATTTCGGGGTAACTACCATGGTAGCAAGCGGCGAATGGCAGGGGCTCCCCCGGCAAGTGTCCGGAAATGGGACTAGGTTCGTTTGGTATACCAGAGTTTGGCGCGGGGACGAGGGGGCGCGCACCGCGGCCCACCGCGGAGGATGAAAAAGCAAGGCGTCCCGAAGACTCGGGACGCAGCAGCCCAGGGTGGCTGCGCCACGCAGGGAACCAGGGGTTCGGGAGGCATTTTCGAGGGAGGTCAACCACCGCCGGCGAGAGGGAGGGATGGCGCGCGGGAGGAGCAGGTTGTGCAAGGCGCGCAGAAAGATGAGGTGCAAGCGGGTTTGGGGTGACGGGGGCGCGAGAGCTGGCTCCGTTGGCGCGGGACGCGCGGATTCTGCGTGAAGAGTACAAAAGCGATCCTCCAATCCCACATTACTACGGAGGCGTTCGGAGATTATGCTAAGTTATTGATTCTATTAAGCAACATTGTTGTGACTGGGTTTTTGGGGGAGATCACGGGGGCGGGCGTAAGGGATGTCGTTAGGTTGCAGGTGGTTGAAAACAAGCTGCTTCTAGCCAGCACGGCAACAATTTCAGGCTCCGCACTCTGGATGCTCTGCGTACACCGGCACGAATCCCTGGATGCAGTGGTGGCGGCAGATACCGCTCTGTGCCGGGTAGGCGCGGCAGAGGGCCTTCCGGTCACGAATCCGGAGGGTCCGTCCTGACGCGCCCGGCCGACTGCCCTTCCCGGACTTGATAAGGCTGGTCCATTGGCGCCGAATGCGGTTCTGTCTCGGCCAACGGCACGTTCAACGAGGTTCTGAACCGCGCTGAAAGATGAGGTGCAAGCGGGTTTGGAATGACGGGGCCGCGAGCGCGCGCCCGGTTGGCGCGGGACGCGCGGATTCTCGGTGAAGAGTACAAAGGTATCCTCCAATCCCACACTACTACGGAGGCGTTCGGAGATTATTTTAAATTGTCGATTCTATTAAGCAACATTGTTGTGACTGGATTTTGTGGAGAGATCACGGGGGCGGGCGAAAGGGATGCCGTCAGGTTGCGGGTAGTTTGAAAACAGGCTGCTTTTCCAGCGCACTCGAACTGCCCCGAGGCGCAGAGGGGCGGCAGTTCGAATCTGCATGGCCAACCCCCGCTCACGCTGTTGCAAAAGCGGCATGGACGGTCTGTCCCAAAAAGCGGGTGCGACGCGCAGAATACGTGTTGACTCAGGCAGTCATCTCGCAGCGACGGATTATTTTCACAGGTGGGAAAGGGATCGACAGGAATTCGGGTGCACGCACGCAACGGCAGCGCCGCCTGGCGCAGTCGGCGACGACCACATTGGCGACCGGAAGCCGACTTGTCGTTCCTAATCCGGCAGGCGGCCAGGCCTGCCCAATTTCCGGATGGCCGACTTAACCGGACAGAGGCGGGAGGTGAGCTGCTCCTGGCGTAGAGCAGTGGCCGGTCTATCGTGCCATCCCCTGCGTTGGCACTGTGAGAGAATGAGCGCGTTGTGGTCCACTTGCCTGAGTTGCGGAGCGCGGATACCGTGGCGCCGGCAAGCCGCCGCACGGCGGTGATCGACCTTGCCATCGCGATGGCGTTCTTTGCTGTTTGTTACGCGGGCGAGCCGGTGCTAGACCCGCTTTTGCGGCACGGCCGCGGCTTGGTTATGGTCGTTGCCCTGGCGACCTACCAGTTCATGTTTGAAGGCTTGGCGGCGCTTGTGGTCATGCGAATTCGGCACGAGCGCTTTTCCGACTACGGGTTCACCTGGCGCAGCGCCGACAAATCAGTTGCCTTAGCACTGGCATTGGCGGGAGTCTACGATCTTGCCCTGTCATGGCATGCCGATGCGCTGCTGTGGATTCCCTTGCGCCGGCAACCTGCAGTACACATGTCGATGGCGGTTGGCTTTCCGCTGTCTCTACTGGGACTTGCTGTGACGGTCACCGCGTGGGGCTTTTTTGAAGGTTTCTTTGGGGTCTTCCTTGCGGCAAAACTTAACCGGGCATTGGGCCACAATGGGCGCGGCTGGCTGTCCCCGGGGGCTATTGGTTTCGCCCTTTTCAACGGATTGATCCATCTTACAGTCCACCAGGGCATCTCAGGTTTCGTAACGTGCTTTGCGTCTGGATACGCGATCGCCGTGATCCCTGGGGTTACGGGAAACGCCTGGGGAAGCGCACTTGTTCAAACCCTCACCAACGCAGTCGGAAAGCTCTAACCGAAGCCGGCGCCTGTTCGCGGCTGCTCAAGCTATACTCTAGCCCGATTCCGCCTGGATCACGGGGAACCCGGAAGTTGCCCCGTCGTCGATCCGACAAAGAAAACAGGTCTTCAATCGCATCTGAGGAATGGTTCGGTAAGTCGTAACTCGCGGCTAATTCCCCACCGGCTGAAACCGCCACAGCGTGGAGCGGACGCTCTCACGGACCTCCACGATCTGCCCGTCGGACGTCCAGCTCAAATCACGCGTGTGGCTCAATTGGTCAGTGGGAAGCCGCGTGATCCGGCCCGTGTTCGTGTCGAGAATTCCTGGAACGAAAAACCACGAATCGAGCGGAGCCAGGACCACCAACAAACGCCCATCCGCCCTTAGAAAACCGCCAAACTCAGGCGCGAGCGGTACGGAACCGTCGGTGGCGATCTCATGCTCCGCACTCCCGTCCAACGGGAAGCGGAACAGTCGCACCTTGGCGCTCTCCACCGTGCGGATCACCAGACTACGGCCGCTGGGGTCCGCGGCGACACCGTCACCTGAGCGGATCAGGCTAGGCTCGCCACCCGCGGAAGGAACCGACCAGATCTTCCCACCCACGGAGAAATACAACGTCTTGCCGTCCGGAGAGGAAGCGATCGACGAAATCCGTCCCTTGCCAGGCGCAATCCTGCTGGTGATGCGGCCCGTGGAGGTTTCGGCCACCGCGATGGACCCGTAACGCGCCCGTCCGATCGTGAATGCAATCCCGCGCGGTCCGGCCGCGGCCATGGGATCCGAAGTCTCCTCCGTCGTGGCCACCAGCGGTACTGGGTTTTTGCCGTCCGCGAGGGCCATCAGCCGGTTCCGGCCCAAACCGCGCATCGTAACAATCGCTCGCCCGTCCGGGAGTGAGACAATTCTGTCGCCGTCGACGTTGGAGTGGCCAGCGATCGTGCCGCTTCCCGTCCCCGTTTCCGAATACCGGATCGCTTCCCCGTGCCTGTCGGTCGCGCTTATGTACACTCTGCCGTCCGAATCGGTGTCTAGATACCAGATCGTATTGGTGGTGGTGGTGAACAGCGTCCGAGGCGCGAACTTTCCTGTCAGGGGACCTTTCATGGGTATCGAGACCACGCGCCGGAGAGCGTCTTCGCGCAGGGCAACGACAACCGACTTGCCGTCGCGAGCCATCGCCACGGCATTGCCCTCCAGCGTCACTCCGGGAGGGGTCAGCGGTCTCGACGCTCCCGTGGTGACGTCCACCGCCAGCAGCCGATCCGGTTCCTTTTCTTGCCCCAGAGGCGCGCCAGCCACCACTGCCTCCCGGCCATCCGGGGTCGCCCGGATGTGCACTTCCGGCGATGCAGGGTTGGCCCGGGAGACCACAGGCAGATCCTGGAGCCGTCCCGTCTCCGGCCAATACCGGAACAATTGCAGATTCCGCTGAGGGTTCAGCCTGTAGAGCAGCAGAGTGCCGTCGGGCAGGACTTCGGGTGCCATGGCGTTTTCCAGGACCAGCTTCTCTTCTCCGCCCAGCACCGGAACGCTAAAAATCCCTCGCGGCACGTCGGCAATCCGGTCGTAATACAGCGACGTGCCATCCCGCGACCAGGTGATTTCTTCCAGAAATCCGAGTTCGCGGTTGTGCGTGAGGATCGACCAATTCCCCGATTCGGGCGTCATGACCGCGGCTTGGGTCAGGCCCCGCTCCATCGCCTGAAACGCGAGTAAGCGTCCGTCCGGGGAAACACGCGGGTCCACAGCGATCTCCGGTCCGCCCAAAACCGATCCCGACCAGGTCTCCGCTGCCGGGGGACGCGACAATAGCATCCATCCCACCGCCGTTACCGCAACCAGTACGCCCAGCCCCGCAAGAATCCACGGTAAGGTCAGCCCAGAGTGGCGCGGGTACCCGGCCCGCGCTTCTTCCTCGCCCGCCAACTCCATCGCATCGCCGATATCCCGCAACCTCCGCGCCGGATCTATTACAAGGCACCGCCGCAGCAATCTCTGCGCCCGCGCCGGAACGCGAGCCCAATCCGGCTCCTCCTTCAACACAGTCGCGAGCGTTTCGTGAAACGTCGATCCCTGAAACGGCCGCCGGCCCGTCAGCAGTTCGTACAGCACGACGCCAAACGCCCAGATATCCGTGCGCTTGTCGACGTACAACCCCTGCGCCTGCTCCGGACTCATGTACGCCGCCGTGCCCATCACCATGCCGGCTTGCGTCATTCCGATGGTTTCGGTCGGGAGGATCGATCCTCCGTCTTCGCTCGACGGCTCCCGCGACGTCTTCGCCAGCCCAAAATCCAGCAGCTTCACCACCCCGTCCGCTCGGAGCATTATGTTGCCCGGCTTCAGATCCCGATGAACGATGCCGCGGTCGTGCGCTGCCTGCAACCCATCCGCAATCTGCGCGGCGCACTTCAGCACCGTATCGAGTGGCATCGGACCCTTGAGGCTCCGGCCCTCTACCAGTTCCGTTACCAGGAACAGGACGCCGTTCCCCTCGCCGACATCGTAGATCGCCACGATGTTGGGATGATTCAACGCCGCTACTGCGTGGGCCTCCTGCTCGAACCGCTGCCGCCGCTCCGCATCCCGAGCAACCTCCGCAGGCAAAACCTTCAGCGCGACTTCACGCTTCAGCCGGGTATCGCGAGCGCGATACACTTCCCCCATCCCCCCTGCCCCAAGGGGAGCAAGGATTTCGTAGGGACCGAGTTTATCGCCGGGAGAAAGCGGCATCTGAGTGAATCAGTGCAGTTTATCTTACCAGAGGGCGGATTACTCCCGGATCACGCGCTTAACCGGCCAATATCTGCCCGTTTTCAAGGTGTAATGAGTTTACGCGCCTCGGTAAGGATCTTGGTGAGCCGGTTGGTGAGCCGGTCGAGGCAACGACG
>Ga0209517_10000126_pt1 | contig 131034 bp, 118 predicted proteins | sample PeaSoiMetSII2010_FD_187695 | JGI IMG/M metagenome (GOLD analysis project Ga0209517, IMG submission 187695) | Peat soil microbial communities from Weissenstadt, Germany - SII-2010 (SPAdes) (version 2) | ecosystem: Environmental > Terrestrial > Soil > Wetlands > Peat | place: Germany...
AGCGACCCTAGTCCCCCTCGGACAACCCGAAAAAGCTATAGACCACGAGTCTCCAATAGAACCATGGTTGCCGCCTGACAACCCTGCTGCTTGTTGGTCTCAGAACGGACTGGCTTCGTCGCAAAGAGGCGATGAAAACCGCTGGGAGAGAAACCCAAACGCGCTACACGACTGTGTCTAACGTCCCGAGCTCATGGAGCGGAAGGCAAGAACACATCCTGCTCAATGAGCAGGGGGCTGGAAGCCAAGAAAAAATCCGGTCGCAGGCGAAGTGTTTTTCTTGACTTTCCCTTTTATAGAACTAATCAGGAGTTGACCGCGATTCTTGGCGGTATGTGTGGGCACTTTATCGAGATGTAGTCGCTGACTTCGGTTAAGACGCGCCAGACGGAACCCGCGATGCCCACCGCGCTCTTGCTTTGCGATTAATCGGACTGTTTGGTTGGCGTTGCGGCCTTAAATGCTGGGAAGATCGGACTCGCGGGCTGCTGTTCGATTAAACCCAACCACAAGCTGCCTAGGTCCTCGTCCATCATAAATAGGTGGCCGCCGTTAGCCTGATAGACGACAACATTGAAACCGCGTGGAACCGCGAAGCCCATCGGTTCGATTCCGAAAGCAGTCGCGGTGGGCGTCGTGTAGCGCCCAGGATTGACGCCGTCGGGCGTGGCCGTTCCTACGTAGGCGACGCCCTTGTCCGTCGCGCCGCCGCCAAAGGCATTGAAGGGATCACTGACGTCCCCTAAAACGGACGGCTTAAGCGCGCCGTTTATGACCGCTCCCTGACCGAAGAAATCGAACTCCCAACCAAAGGGATTAGTGAAGAAATAGGTTTGCGCCCCAAAGACGTAGCTGCCTGTGAAGCTAGCGGTTGATGTATCCGTCTGACGAGCTAACGTACCCGTACCAATTAGGCCAAAGTCGAGATCGGCGAGAAGCGCGCCGCCCAGTCCGCTGGTCGTGTTATTTGGATCGTTCAGGTTGAGATCTGGATCGGTCATGTACACACCTAACACGTTGACCTTCGGAATGTTCCCTCCCAAACCGCCATTATTGATCGTCAGGCTGCCGTAGCCATTCACTCCCCCAATGTTCACCGAGTAGGTACCGGAGATTGTGGCACCGCTGGCAAGACCCGGAAGGTCAGCTCCATTTTCGTAGTCGGCCACCCCAGCGAACGTCGTTGTGGCTGGGATCGTCGAAAACATGCCAGCCGCCGCGTAAAGAGAGAGTGCGGAGGAGTTGCTCTCAACGCCAAACACCGACGGTCCGAGCGAACTGTTCGTGAACGCAGTGTTGCCCTGACCGAAAGCCGAGCCCACGGCCGAATCCATCGCGTCCACGTCGATGAGCCAAATGGCCTCGGGGCCCACAGTGTAGTAGTTGACGACAATGCCTGTGATCCCACCCAGGTTGGTGGCAGTGATCGTGCCGCGGCCGAGGCTGTCCGGAGTCGAAATCGCCCCGGTGAAGGGCTGATCTAGGACGGGCGCGACAAGGGTAGCGGAGTTCACGTCGAAGACGCCTCTAGTCAAATTGCTGCCGCTGGCATCGAAGACGCCTCCTACGACCGTGGGGTGATAGCTCGGATCGACGCCAGAGAGCGTGAAGGAGAAATTGCCGTTGGGCGCGACGGTAGATGTTTGGAGGTCCACGCTTCCGCTGGAAGTGCCGCTGCCGTCGAGCTGAATGATGAGCGCGTGGTTGGTGTTGACAAACTGGACGCCAAATTTCTCCGTGCCGGCGGTCGTTCCCGGGAATCCGACTCGCTGGTTGTTTGTGATTAGTGTGAGTGTCCCTTGACCGGTGGCGGAATCGACAGTCAGTTGTCCATCCGTTATTGCATCGCCCGAAGGCTGAGGAGACGTGAGTCCACGAGCGTCGTTGTAGTCCTGTTCGCCGCCAATGATCTGGCCGGTAGTGCTGTTGACGATGAAGACCCCAGCAATCGCGTAGAAATTAGGACCCACACGATTGTTGATGGCCTCCAGGCCGGTTACGTGGAAGGTAAAGTTCTCACTTGTCGGCGCGCTGGATGTGTTTGTGAGGTCGAAATTGCATCCGGTCAAGTTCGTCGCCGAAGCAGCAACCTGATACGGCCCGCCCATAGTTCCGTTTGCTGTAGCGTTCACGGAGGCTTGTCCGTTGGCACCAGTCATTGCGGTGTTGCCGTTCGGAAACGTGGCGCTCGCACCGTTTGCGGCGGGCGTGAAGGTGACAATAACTCCGTTGTCAGGCACAGCGTTCCCGCTGCTGTCGGCTACTTGGGCGGTCAAGGGGGTCGCAAATTGTGTGTTAATGGCGGTGCCTTGCGAGTTCCCGCCGTTACACAAGATCTCGGCGGCTTGGCTTGGATTGTTGGTCAGCATGAAGCTCGCCGAGGCGATGACCCCTGGAATCGATGCCGCGATTGTGTAGGAACCAGCGGTAGCGTTTGATGTGACGTTCACGGAGGCTTGCCCGTTGGCACCGGTGACGGCGCTGTTGCCGCCCGGGAAAGTAGCGCTGGCACCGTTGGCCGGGGCTGTGAACGTGACATTCACGCCGCTCACCGGGCCTCCGGCGGTATTGGTGACGGTTGCGACCAGAGGTATAAACGGGGTGTCAATAGTTACGCTTTGCCCGGAACCGCTGGTGGCGGTGATGATCTCCGAAGTGATAGTTATTCCGCTCCTGCTGCCGCCGCAGCCAAGTATCGAGAGGGCTGCAAATAAAACAAGGGCGACGAAAAGATTGCGCAGGTCCATCAGAGGAAGGTGGCACTATACTCTCAAGTATAGTTTCGGACAACCCCGCCTTCTCAACTCCTGATTAAGGCGGTAACCGAAGAAGTTGGTACTGGAACCAAGATATCCCGTAATCTGGCTAATCAGGAGTTGGCCTGTCGCTAAAAGCAGCGCACACTGATCAAGACTAGGTGTACGATGACACCTTTTCTTTTCGCTGGTCAGTGGGACGAAAACATGAAACAGGTTTGCGGAAGACTCGGTTTATCGGCCTTGTTTGCGGCGCTGACTATAGGGGTGGCCAATCAACAAGGGGCCGGCCAGGTCGCTCGCACTGCCACGCCCGAGGATTCTGAGCAGCTATTTACGGAACCGGTTCTGGTAAAAGGTTCCCCAATCAATCTCGGTGCCTTCGATGTCAGTTGGAACGACAACTCCACGCAAAGGTACTACCTCGCCGACCGCACGAACAACGCGATCGACGTGATTGATTCCGCGACAGACACGTTCCTTGGGTTCATCGGACGCGGCCATTACACGGGTAGCAGGCCTTGCCCTGGCCAACCCCACGAGTTGCGCCTTTGCGCTGGGCCAAACGGAGTTGTCGCGGACGACCTCGGCCACGTCTGGGCCGGAGACGGAGATGCAAACATCATCGAAGCGAATGACAAGCCGGGTACAACCATCATTCGATCGATACCGACCGGTGGCAAGGGTCGAATTGATGAATTCGCTTATGATCCGAAAGACCGGATTTTGATGGCTGAGAACGATGGCGATTCTCCGCCATATGTCGTTTTCGTTTCCGTTACCGATGGTTCCCTTTTAGGCCGCTACGTCTATCCAAAGGAACAGGATGGCATGGAACAACCGGCCTGGGTTCGCCAAACCGAGTTATTTTACCAGAATGTTCCCGGGAAGATGAATCGGCTCGATGTGTTCGATCCACACAAGCTCCCGAACCCTGTCAGGAGCTTTCCAGTGGAATGCACTGGCGGATTACTGGGCCTGACGCTTAGCGGGCTCACTGTAGGGCCCAACGGGCAGCTCATGACTGTGTTCGGCAGCTTGGGCGGTGTGACTGTCGATTCTAGGACCGGGAAGATCGGAAAGATCATCCCCGAAGGCGCCGACGCAGACGAAGTCTGGTACGACTCGGGGTCCAACAATTACTATTTCTCGCAAAATTCAAAATTGACCGTGGTAAGTGCGGCCACGGAGAAGTTTCTCACTTCCATTCCCTTGGGGAGCCATTCCGTTGCGGCAAACGCAAGGAACAAACATGTCTTCGTCCCGGTTGCCGGCAAGGGCGTATTCATGATCGCGCCAAGAAAGGTCGGCTAACTCCTGATTAACGCGCTTACCAGAAAGGCTGGTACCGGGACCAAGATGTCCCGCCATCCGACCCTCCGGAAACTTGGCTCATAACTTCTATCAAATCAACAAACCAATCTCGCCAAGTTTCTGGCACCAGAGACGCATCGAAGACGCAGTCAGTGCTTATCAGGAATTAGTGCCATATCTGCGAACAATCCGCGTAGGTCTGCCCGGTGATTCGTAGCAAATTGAACAGGTGAGCCGCGTCACATACGAAAAAGAGCGGACGCGTTACCTTTGTGCCTGGGACTGAATCATGAAGCTTTATTCCTGCATTCTCTTCGCCGCTCTTCAAGTCGTGGCTATTGTCCCCATGCCTTCGAACCTCGAAACGAGTCCCCCACAGCAACAAAGCTCAGCCGAAGCAGCAAGCCTCGCAACAGAATGCGATAGCGGCAAAGCACAGAGCTGCACCCAATTGGGTCTCCTCTACAGTGGAGGCAAAGGTGTGGCGAAGGATCTCAAACGTGCTGTGGATTTCTACCAGAGAGCGTGCGATGCCGGTGACGCTGCGGGTTGCGGTCTACTGGGATTCGCGTACGCGACTGGTGCCGGAGCGCCACTGGATGCGAAGCGCGCTGTGGGCTTCTTCCAAAGAGCCTGCGACGCAGGTGATGCTGCAGGCTGTGGCCTCTTGGGATGGCAGTATGCAACTGGCGAGGGAGTATCCAAGGACGAGAAGCGAGCTGACGAATTATTTTCCCGGGCTTGTGAGGCGGGCAATGCTCTTGCTTGCGAGGGACTGGGCCGTCTGTATGCGGTCGGTTCAGGAGTGCCAAAGGATGAAAGCCGAGCTGCCCAGCTTTTCGACCGCGCCTGTGATGGCGGGCTTGCTAGTGCCTGTGTCGAGCTAGGTAAGTTCTATTCCCAGGGTCAAGGCGTACCGCGGGATCCGAAGCACGCTGCAGCCCTCTTTCAACAAGCCTGTGATGCCGGAAACGCATCAGGCTGCACCAGCTTGGGCACGATGTATTCAGCAGGTTTGGGAGTACCCAGGGCTGAGGAACGCGCCGCAGAGCTCTATCAGAAGGCCTGCGATGCAGGAGATGCTGCCGGATGTGCCGGATTAGGGTATCAATATGCGAGTGGTGCGGGAGTGCCAAAGGACGAGAAGCGGGCTGCGGAACTCTTCTCCCGCGCCTGTGATTCAGGTGACGCAGGCGGCTGCTCAGGCTTGGCGCTTTCCTATGCGACCGGTGCGGGTGTGCCTTCCGACGACAAGCGTGCTGCCGCATTGTATCAACGGGCATGCGAACTTGGGTTTGCGTCCGCATGCTACGAGCTGGGTTGGTGGTATGACGAAGGACGAGGAGTTTCCAAAGATTCGAAGCGCGCTACAGACCTCTTCCAAAGCGCTTGCGAGGCAGGGGACGCTCGCGCATGTCGCAGCTGGGGTTTTAGATATCAGACAGGCGCGGGAGTTCCGAAGGATGTGGGGCGCGCTTTGGAGTTGTATCGACGCGCCTGTGACGGCAGCGACGGGGATGGATGCAATCGAGTAGGATGGATCTATGCGGAGGGCCAGTTAGTGCCAAAGGACGAGAATACTGCCGCGCAGTTCTTTCAGCGCTCCTGCGACTTCGATTTCGGAAGAGGCTGCGTCAATCTGGCGGATGCCTACATGCGAGGCCGAGGCGTGGTGAGGGACGACGCTCGCGCCGCCCAAATTTTCGCGCACGCCTGCGAATTCGATTACGCGGGGGCTTGCTACAACTTAGGCCTGATGTACGAGCAGGGTCGCGGAGTCCCGAAGGACCGTGCGCGCGCCAACTCCATTTTCAAAATGGCCTGCGACCGGGGCATCGGCGAAGCATGCGCTGCCCTGCGGAAATAATCGAACCCACAACGTTCAGTTACTCGTAAGAGCGCGGTTGGCTTTGACTCAAGGAAGACCATCCCAAGATTCACTCGACGAAGGCAATAATCAACCGGCCTGAGTTAGGATTTCCCAGCCCTCCGGTGCAACGGATACCCGGCACTTCTCCAGTGTCCTGCCTCGAAAATGCGGATCGGCTTATGTAAGTCCCGATAAACGCGGTAACCGGAAAAGTTGGTGCTGGGACCAAGATATCCGGTAATCCGACTCTGCAGAAACTTGGCCGATAACTTCGTCGAATCACCAAACCAATCTCGCCAAGTTTCTGACACCAGAGACGCGTCGAAGACGCAGTCAGTGGTATTCAGGAGTTAGCTGCGTGATGGAGCGGGCCGTCGAAGGAATCGCCAACACCGTCAAACGAATGGCGTCGGAAGAATCGGGTCCGACAACAGCTTCCGAGGAGCGGTCTGAAGGTCCAATGACTGGTTACTTTAGCTTGCCTATTGGTTCGGCGTCTGGCTCTGCGCATTCGGCGGAGGCGCAACTCCGCGGCCGCCTCCTCGCGAGCCGCGCGGGCCAGCGTTACGACCGGCCTCTGGCTGGCGGCGCTGCCTCATCAATTGTTCGAGCTTTTGGTGCTGGGCTGGCGTCAGTGCTTCGCGCATGGTGAGGCGGTAATCAACCGCGGATTTTTCCAGTGCAAGTTGTGCGGCACTGATTTCCTGGAGTTTGCCGTCGATCGCGGCACGATCTGGTTTGTCGGCGGAAAGAAGATCGTTCAAATCCATCCGCTTGATTTCCAGATCGGCTCTGTTCCGAATTTCTGCCTTCCGGAAGTCAGATTCCTGCTGGCTGATCTTCGCTGCCTGGTCGGCCGTGACGCCGAGCTGCTGACGAACGTCCGGGTTCTTCAATAGCCGCGCAAGCCCAAATTCCCGCATCCCCGCGCCCCGACCGCGCATGTCCCTCCATCCACCATGGCCCCATCGGCCCTCCCGTCCGCTCTGTCGACCTGGCGATCCATCAGGGCCCATATGCTGAGGTGGGCCGCCTCGTCCGTCAGGTCCCTGGAAGTGATCCGGTGATGGACTCTGCTGCGGCGTGCGAGCGCTGGCCAGGGAGTAACCCATTGCCAGTGCCAGTGTCGCGACGGCTATCTTCGATTGGAGGTGCACGATTTATCTCCCCTATTGCAAGTTTCGTAGTCGTCCTAAATGGGATTCCGGCTAACTGGCGAGAAAGTTCCAGCTCTTTCGTAGGCCTACAAGTGCTGGTTAACGCGGTAACCGGAAAAGTAGGTACTGATCCCAAGATGTCCGCTAATCCGGCTTATCAGGAGTTAGCTCTCCTCTACCATGGAATCCCGCACATCGGAGGGCTTATCGAGTGGATCGCCTATCGGCTAATCGCTTCAAAAGAATTCTCATTTACTGAGTGGCGATCTGAGCGAGTGCGGCGTCAAGCTTCTTTAGGTCGATGCGCGTCATGCCTAGTTGCTGCTCTACCCTCGCCCACTCCTTTGCGTCTATTTCTTTCCTGAGCCTGGCCAAACTTTGCAGAGCGTCTTTGTCCCCCGCTGCAGCCAGTCTTGCGTACTGTAGGCACGCGGCCGGCCGATCGATTTTCCCGCCTTCACCGGTTGCGTCCATTTGAGCGACCGCCCTTATCGCTGGGACGTCGCCCGCTTCCGCCGCAAGGTCGTACCACTTTCGCGCTTCCTTTGCGTCCGGATTAACACCCAATCCGCGCTGGTAGATCAGGGCCATACAGTATTCGCCCCGGAAATCCTTCGCCTTCGCGAGCTCATTGCACCAGTATCGTCCCTGAGTTAGATCCCGCGTTACGCCCTGCCCATTGAGTAGCTTGTTGGCAATTTGGATCTGAGCATCTTGGTCTCCCTTTTTGGCAGCCGTCATCCACCAGCGCGCCGCCTCTGCCTGGTTCTCGGGACGGGCCCCTCCCTTCTCGTACATTTCGGCAATTTTCTTGAAGCTATTGGTTATGTTCCAGTCCTTTAGTTCGGACTCGGCCCTTTGTACCGCCTGCGCGCCCTTTTCGCTACCGGCGTCTTTTGCCAACGTAAACCAGGCATAAGACAGTTCATCGTCGATACTCACCCCATCGCCATTGTAATAGGCGGCCCCAAGATTGAACATGGCGCTCACATCGCCCTGACGAGCTGCTATCTGATACCATGCAACTGCTTCTTTCTTGTCCTGCACCACGCCTTCACCCGTCCGGTACATTTCGCCCAAGAACTCTTGCGCTTCGGCATTGCCATTCACAGCTGCTTTCCTACACCATTGAGCCGCCGTTTCCTGATTGACGGGAACACCGTCCCCCTGCCAGTAGGCCCGCGCTAACTTCAGTTCCGCCGATGAATCACCGCTAGCGGCTTGAGCCTGCAACCGCGAGATACCCTGGGGGCCGAGTTGGGATTGATTGTCCTGCGCGCGTGTATCCGCGCTGGGCGCCGCTGGACTTGCTGGAGCTTGAACCGGAAAAAAAGCAAGCCCCAAACTCATAAGAGTGGCTAGCATTGCGGAGAAGATTACTTGACTTAGTTTAACTGCGCAACAAATCGAGTGGCTCGCGCCCCGGTTCCTGGTTTTCCGGGTGTGCGTCCGCGTCGCTGGCGCGCTGATGGCGACCAAAGTTAGAGTCCGGCGTGGCATCGACCGTCTGTGCCCGATTAACGCCGTAACCGGAAACTGACCCGCCGCGCGCCGCGATGAATCGGGAGGGCGTTGCCTTCGTAGCGGCGGCCGCAACTTGTCCCGAGCGCAGCCGAGGGAGGCCGGGCGCGCGTCCGATGCCGAGGTCCACGCGGCCCGGATGCAGCGCTTCGAGGACGCGAAACGTCTCCGCGACTTTCAGCGGCGTGTGATTGGGCAGCATCATGCCGCCCGAGCCGACGCGGATCCGCTTGGTCACGTCCGCCACATGGCCGATCATGACCTCCGGCGTCGAGCTGGCAATCAGCGGCGTGTTGTGGTGCTCGGCCAGCCAGTAGCGCGTGTAGCCGAGCTTGTCGGCGAGCTGCGCCAGCTCGAGCGTGTTGCGCAGCGCGTCCGTGCTCGACGAGCCGGACGGCACCGGCGAAACGTCCAGCACAAATAGCCTGTACGATTTCTCAGCGGACATCAGTTCCCTGCTCGTGCGCGTCCATCACAGGCAATTGTGGCACATGAGCGCCCCCAGCACCCCGCGGAATGCGCGTCGGGTAGTGGGTCAGTTTCCGATTGCGCGACTTATCAGGAGTTAGGCCGCTGACACGGTTAGCGCGTCATTCAGGGTTTCGGCGTGGAGCGTGCTTCGAAGTACTCTTGTTTTCAAACACCAGGGGGCACACAGGCGCCGATGCCAGCCGTGGACTTATCACCCGCGCACCAAACACCCATGCGAACACTTGGAACGCGAGCGCGCTGGGGCACACTGCTATCGTGCAATGGTTCTAGCGCTTTAGAAAGTAGCCCGCTACCGGCTATGCGAGATCGGCCGATCTTGCAAGCCAGGCGCGGCGGCCGAAGCCAGCCAGCATCAAAAAGCCCAGGCCCGCGCCCAAGAGCGACAGACTGGAAGGCTCAGGGACAGCTGTTTCCTGAATCGTAACCGGGAGGTACTCATATCCGCTGTCGTAGGGATCATTTCCATTTCTTGTACCGTCGAGCCAGACTGAGAGGTAGCATCCAGCGGGGAGGCTCACGATCGGACTGCTCGAACAGAAAAGGTCTACGGGCTCGTCGAAGCCATTTGTATTGAAGAGCAAGCCCCAATAATCTAACGATGGAGATGCGCCAGGGAACAGGATGTCATCGTAGGCATCGTAGTCGTTGCAGCCGCCACAAGTGTTGCCAGCCTCCGTCGGATAGTCGTATATCGGGTTACTCCCCGCAACGGATCTTGAGTCTAGCGAACTTCCAGGAGCCCCTGGTGACACCAGTCCGGTTTCGGCGTACGTAGCGTACGGCACGGAACCGTACGAAAATGTCAGGGAACCGTCTGTGAGGGACGTAACCAAATAGCCGCCGTCGCCGAGACCGTCGGGCGTAACAGTTCCGTCGAGAGTTCCCGAGACACTAAAACCAGAGTACGCGCCCGAGGAAACATCACTACCAGTAAACGTCATCGTAAAGACCGAATCTGCATACGCACCTGTGGCGAAGAGAAGCACAACAACGACAGCGAGAACTGAAATGGTCGAGCGAGCTGCAAGGCTCATCTGCATTCCCCCCGGACACACGTTTGAGATTGAATCTGCGGATTATGAGCATCTTCATATCCATTCGCTAGAGTTACAACACTAAAGGACTTACACGGGTGTCCACCGGCCGAGGCTGCAATCATTTGCACATGTATTGCAAATTCATGCATATTCGGGGGCGCTTGAGGGGAAGCTAGCGTACTCGGAAACTAGCCTCAAGTCCCGATAAACGCGGTTACCCGAAACTGACCCACCGCGCGCCGCGATGAATCGGGAGGGTATTGCCTTCGTAGCGGCGGCCGCAACTTGTCCCGAGCGCAGCCGAGGCCGGCCGCATTTCGGCGAATCCGGCACGCTAGACTGCGCGGAATTTCGTCGCCCGCAAATTCCAAGGCGCCCACCTTCCCGGTCAGAGAACGACCGGGACGCAAACACCGCGACACGTTCGGCTGCGCTCAGCGCAAGAAGGTGGCGCTGCGAAACCGTTTCCCATCGTACGATGTCACGCCAAGGATGTTTGCCGGGCGCAGCATGCTGCGCCCCTACGGGAACGACGAGAATTGCGCGGGGCGGTACCGGTTCGTGCCTGGTACGAAGGTACCAAGCACAAGCCAGACCCGAGTACCGCTCGAATGTGACTTTTCTTCTACTGCGCAGCACGGGCGGCGCGGCTATTCTGACGCTTCAAATCGTTCTCTTAGAATGCCGGGGGCCTACCCAGAATGAGTGACACGTTTGAGCAATTGAATCCTGGCGAGAACCAGGGCGCCAGCATTCCCGCGGGCGCACCAGGCGCGAACGCGAGCAGCCAGCCGCAGAATACTCCGCTTGAAAACGCAGGTAGCGCAGCCGTGAAGGCCATGTCGGGCGTGCCGGGAGGCGAGCGCCGACGTCGGCGCCGGGCGCTGATTTCCGCGCCAGTGCGCGTCCGCAGCGTGGACCTCACCGAGGACGGCCCAGACGAAGTCTCGACCACGCTCGACGTCTCCCGGAACGGCCTGCTTTTCGCATCCTCGCGGCCCGACTACGCCGTCGGCACGACGGTCGCGGTCACGTTTCCATACACAAAAGAGCCCATAGCGGCATTGGCCGAGCAGGAGGGCCGCGTCGCGCGCGTCACACAGATGCCGGACGGCCGATGGTCCGTGGCGATCGCACTCGGCGTGGGCGTGGGCGAAGATATCGTGGATGCGGCCGGGCGCACCCTGATTTCGAAGACGCCGGCGCTAAAGCCGGGCGAGAAAGCCCCCGAAAAGCCGCTGGTCATGGTCGTGGACGCGGATCTCGTCATACGCGAGACGCTGAAAACGTACCTCGGGAACGAAGGCTACGAGGTGATCGCGCTGTCCTGCGCGGCCGAGGCGCACCAGGCGCTCGACATGTTCACGCCCGCGCTGCTGATTGCCGAAATCGAAGGCGAGGACCTGCCCGGCTACGAGCTGTGCGCGCACGTGAAGTCGACGCCGCGCCTCATGGCCGTGCCGGTGATGCTGCTGACCAGCTCCGCCTATCCAAGCGACTATTCGAACGCGCACTCGCTGGGCGCGGTCGTCTGCATGGCGAAACCGTACCGCCAGGATCGCCTCGGCCACATGGTCCGGCTGCTCGCGCCCACGCAACAGGCCAAGAACCAGACCGCGCCGGTGCGTCCCGCGGACGAATCGCGCCGCGCATGCAGCAAAAAGAAGGGCTCCCCGGCGGTCAATTCGGTGCAAGCCCGGCGCGACAACGGATGGCTCTGGTAGCACCCGGCGTCCGGCCCGGCCCCTTCGCCTGACCCGGCGGACAGTGTTAACCGTGTGAGCGCACCGCTTGCGCCCGGTTTTTGGATGGGCGGCGCCTTCCCGCTAAAATAGACCCATGAAATGCCCGAAATGCGGCACGGAAGCTCGCGACATTGCGCGATTCTGCCCGCGCTGCCACAACACGCTTCGCTACGAGTGCCCGTCCTGCAAGCATGAACAGCGGCAAGGCGGCAAGTGCGAGAAGTGCGGCGTCGATTTCCTGAAATTCATCACCGCGGTCGTCGCCGGCAAAAAGGCCGAGGCCGACGCCATTCACGATAAAATCGAACAGCGCTCGAATTTGGTGAAGAACGTCCTGCTAACGCCCTTCAATATGGGCATTCCCCTGATACGCAGCCTGTTTCTCGGCTCCAAGCGCAGCTCCCGCTGAGGCATTTTTCGCGCGATGCTGGGCCGGGCGTTTCTCCGCTGCTTCCGTGCGCGGGCGGAAATAGTGCGACGGCGGAAACAATCCCTTGCGCGAAAACTCCGCGCCGACCGCGCGCTTCACTTCCCCGTACCAGTAGTCGAAGGTTCCCTCGGCCACGCCTACAAGACGAATCGCGCGACGGTATTCCGCGCCTCGCACGAAATACACGTTGAACAGCTTCAGCCGCCCGTTCCACGCCGGACGCCGCAGCGCCTGCCGGCCGATGCGTTCGAAATCGGCGACGTATTCGCACGCACGCGCGCGGTCCGGCCGCCAGCGATAGCCCGACGACGGATTGTCGAGTTCGAGCGACCGCACCGAGCCTGTCGAATCCTTCAGCCATTCGCGCAGCCCGCGGTAGCGCGTGTGGCAAACGTCGAAGACTTCAGCCGATTTCATGCAGTCCTCCCAGGCTTCCGCCTCATGTGTTGTGTTGCTCTCGTAGGGGCGCAGTACGCTGCGCCCGGCGCGGATGCTTGCCTCGACGCAGCCCATGCATCTCGCTTGAATGCCAACTCTTTGCTGTTTGTAGGGACGTCCGCCGCCGAAGCCCCTACGGACTTGCCACCGCCTAGAATCCTCCACCACATCCTCGGCGGTCGATCGCGCCAGATGGCGAGTCCGCGCCAAGAACAGTTGCCGGGCGCAGCGTGCTGCGCCCCTACCACACCATCGACCTCAATTCGCCGGTGGCAATTTCGGTGGATCGACGAGCAGCGAGCTGATCTCCCAAACCTCGTCCGGACGCGTCAGCTCCTCCTCCACCGCCGCGAGGCAATCGCGGAAACATTCGCGCCAGCCGATGAGATACCCGCGCGCGTATTCGTCCGCCAGCCGCTGGCGCTCGCGATGCATCCGCTGCATCTCGAAAACCTGCGCGCATTCGATTCCCGGCGCGTGCAGCGCGAGCCGCACGCGGTAGACGATTTCGCGCGCCGCACGCAGCATCCAGTGCAGCGGTGCCGGGTAATACACGCCGACGCGCCTGCGCGGTTCGTACCACGCCATCTGCCAGCCGTGCGGCACGATTCCGCCGTGCCCCACTTCCCTGCGCAATTTCATCAGTCCGCTCATCCGCGCTGCACCTCCGGCCCCGTGCCGACTGCAAGTTCGCGCCGCACCGCCTCCTCGCGCTCGGCCCGCAGCAACTGCTGCCGCAAGCGCGCCTCAAGGAGAAAGACCTGCGGCTGGCTGGGCTGTTGAGATCCTGTCGACTCTGTCTGGGGGCTTTGTGGTTCGCTTTGCCGTTGACCTAGCCCGGAAGGGTTTGATGTGGATGTTCGGGATTGGCCTATGCCTTCCGAACTGCTTCTGTGGAAATCTCTGTGGATTAGCTGCGTTTCTTCTCTTTCTTGTGATTCGCTTACAGATGAACTACTTATCCCGGCCGCAGGCGATTGATTCAAGGGCATTTGCATCGCGCCTGCTACGCAGCTTTGCGCGGCGGCCCCCGCAAGTCTGCGTAGCCCACCCGCAGCTCCGCGGCCGCCCTGTGGAAATTTCTTGGCTTTCGTTATGCGAACCACGACTCCTCCGGGAACCGCATCCGTCTCGACATAGCCGTGGTGGCGAAGGGTCCGCATCCAGCGTTCGAGCGTCCGGCAGTTGAAGCCGGTCTCCTCCTCGATCTCGCGGTAGCTGACGGGCGAGCCGCCCAGCACCCAGCCGAGCGAGCCAGTCTGATGGGTCTGCCGCAGGACGAGCCAGCCGTAGAGCCACACCGCCGCGCCCATGCGCTTGTAGTGGCGCACCTCAAAAAGGACGCCGCGCAGACCCGCGTTGAAGTCCTTTCCGCGCATCTTCAACAGAGCCCGCAGTACGGAATGCGCACTTGCACGAACCCGCGCCGCGCGGTTTCGCAAACGCGCAGACGCATTACTTCGCGTATCGGCGGATTTTTCCCGCAAAAGCCGCAGACGGGGTCTCCGCAATCCTTCGTAAACGGAAGTTGGTGCTGCTGCGCTTCGCGCAATTTACGTCGGTAGTGCCAGTGCTGACGCATGTCGCGGTCGCGCGCACGGTTGTGCGGATCGGCGCGCCACGAGCGCATGTAGAGTCGGTTGTAACGTCGCCGCTTTTCAAGAATGGCATTCCGAATCGATTCCTTCGGCCTCCGAACCTCGGTTGAAACATCCACCGCGCTCTTGTGTCGCATTGCACCTCCCGATGGACGGGATCGCGATCGCCCTGCGATCCTAAGAACGGCACGGGCGCGCCCTCTTAGGTACTGCAACTAGGGTACTATTGCGATAATCTACGCCTCTGTTATCCTCTCGCGCCCGTCGTCTCTCCTGCTTCGGGAACCGGAAGTGATGGAGGTTTTTATGTCTGCTACCTGTCCGCCACTTGAGTACCTCGGAACATGCTCTGTGGCGGGACTCGAGTCCTTCGAACTGGCTCGAATGAACCGAGCCGCAAACCTCCGCAAGGAAATGCTCGGTATTGTCGAGGAGTGGATCGAAGCCGAAGTCGATGCGCGGGTCGCGCGTCTCCTCTTGGAGTCTCAACGCGTCCCACCTCTCGAAGAAAACCCGCTCGCCATGGTTTTTGCGCGGACCGCTGCATTCCAACAAATGACCCTTTCGCTCCCTCGGCTCGCGAGCGACCCAACCTCAGCGGTGCCGTTGGACGTCGCGTGCGCAGATCCTGCGGACCCGCATGACTCCAGAGTCGCTCGCCTCCGTATCGGCACAGCCTCCCGTTCCGCCAAACCGTGTGCCGAAACCAAGGAGAATTCCTTGCGAATGCCCGATCACTTCGCACGCTCCCATCCTGCAAAACCGGCGCGGTGCTCTGTGTGCGACATCGCGGATAAAAAGCAGCTACCGCGCGCCAGGCCAATGCCGCGCCGCAACCTACTGCTCGCGCACGCAGCATTTCGGAGTAAAGCCGTGTAGGACCGCTGCGCAATGGCACTTTGTCGGACGGCGGCGTCAGGCATGAACATCGAGCGGGATTCGCGTAAGCTCGCGCGTGCAAAGATGGAATCGCAGGGCGATTTGGTAAGTATTCGTGAGTCGCGGCCTCGGCCCTGCCGTGTGGCAAAAAGGCGGGAAGCGTCCGCGCCGTTTCCCTGCCCCGAGTCTGCCGAACGAGTCTCGCGGCAAGTCTCACTGCCGGTCGGCACGCCATCGAATTCGTCGCCGAGCCGCATTGCGCTTTGCTTCGGACGCGAGCTTTCGTGAGTTGGAGCATCAAAGTGTGTCGGCTCCGGATTGCGGTCACCTTAATGGCCTGTGCGCCCCTATTCGAATCCTCGATGCAGCGCCTTCCTTCGCCACGCTCCGACAAGCGTTTGGTCGGCAGCGCCGACTTGCAGTCGCTGTATTCACGTCGCACTCCTGCTCGCCCTCGGCCGTCACCTTTCCTATGAATTGCACGTGCCCCTGATTGCCACACCAACTGACCGCCAAGTGTTTCCCGCCTCCATCGCGCACGCCGCTAATCCAGCGCTCGACTCCGCGACTTCATCGACCGCCGCGCCGCCACACCTACGTTCGACGCCGCCGACCTAGGGTCGCTGTATGCGCGTAACGCTCCTGCCCTCCGTCGGCCGCCACTTTTCGCGTGAATTGCACGCGAGCCTGATTGCCACACCAACTGACCGCCATGTTTTGCCCCCTAGATCGCGCGCTGCTCTGCACGCTGACGAGCCCTGTTGTTCAATCCGCGCGGCGCCAGGTAGCAACCGATCGTGCTGTTTTCTCTGCATTTATCATAAGAGTTGCTCTGAACTGTCCACGCTGACGAGAACTGTCGTTCTATCTGGCAAAGGAACTCTCGACTCATTTAAGTGTTTGCTGCGATTGCGTTGTCTTCCCATTGGCTCGAATCAGTTGCCGTGCCACGTCGTTTACGCGCGACACTCGTGCTTCGCATTCTTGTTCGCGTTCTGAATTCTTGTATTACGCCAGCTTCAATTCGTATCGCGCCTCCCGTGTTGACTTCACGCACTCCCGTCACCTCCCGCCCCAAACATAAATATTCATTAGTTGAAAGATGAGGCCGGGGAGGAGGATCAAGTCGGTCAGAGAGAGGCGACAAAAAGTTAGCGGTGTAATCATTGGACTCGAGTCGAAGAATGAGGCAAACAAGAATCGGGCGCAGAAATCGTTGCGCGGCGCGAAAAGTCGCCTACTGCTCGAAATGAACTTTCGCGGACAGCACACCTAGAAATGGCGAGAACAAAATCACCAACTTCAACAACTGAGAGAACTGAGCAACTTCTTTGGACGAGCGCGGCGATCGAAAAAATCAACTTCTAGAAACAGAGAAAACTTTAAAGCGAGCAGAAACTCGTGCGCGACGAGCTCGACTGCTTATTCGACAACGAACTCAATTAGAAAAATCTAAGAAACGGGATTGCGAGGGGGCCAGGGCTCGAGGAGTTGTTCCTTGCGGTAGATCAGAGCGTTGATGTCGTACGGAGCGAGCTCGATGCTGTGGCCATGGGTAATCGCGTCGGTGGGGCAAGCTTCGACACAGTAGCCACAGAAAATGCAGCGCGAATAATCAATATTGTAAGTCTTCGCGTAGCGCTCGCCCGCGGAAATTCGTTGCGACTCGGTGTTCTCCGCGGCTTCGATGTAGATGCAATTCGCGGGGCAGGCGGCGGCGCAGAGAAAACAGCCGACGCATTTCTCGTATCCGTTTTCGTCGCGCTGGAGGACGTGGATTCCCCGGTAGCGCGCCTGGACACTCGGCGGGACCTCCGGAAAATTCTCCGTGGTCGTCTTGCGGAACATCGTCCGCAACGTGACGCTGAAGCCTTTCGCCAGCGTCCCAAATGTCTCAGCAACTTCTCTAACGATCGATGCCATCGAGCCTCACTTTAACAAATTTCGTGTCCGCGCGCCGCTGGCTTTTTCAGCGGCCTTCCCTCAGCGGCTAAAGCCGGCTGAAGGTCCGCTCGTACGGCGGGGTTGAAACCCCGCCCTGACGAGTGCCTATTCGCCGGGATGGGCCACGGGGGCGGCCTCGTCGATCTTTCCCTTCCCGGTGATGGCGGAGATGATCTGACGCCCATGAAAACGGCCATTTTCAATGAAAATGTCCGATGTTTGCTTTCCTCCGACGACCACGCCCGCGACGTAAATTCCGGGGACGTTGGTCTCAAGCGTGTCGTGATCGATCTCGGGGCGGCGCGTCTCGGCGTCGAGGCGAATTCCCTGCCGCTCGAGGAACTCGAAGTCGGGGTGGTAGCCGGTCATGGCGAAGACGCGCGCGGCTGGCACGGCCGACTCGTGCGTCGCATTCTTCACCCAGACCTGGCCCGCCGCGATGCGCGTGACGCGGCTCGAAAACAGCGCGCGAATTTCGCCGGCGCGGATGCGGTTCTCGATGTCGGGCTTGACCCAATATTTCAAGTTTTTGCCCATCTCTTTGTCGCGATGAACGAGCGTGACGCGCGCGCCACCGCGAAATAAATCGAGCGCGGCCTCGGCAGCGGAGTTCTTGCCGCCGATCACGACGACGTCCTGATTCCAGTACGGGTGCGCGTCGGTGAAATAGTGCGAGACGTGCGGCAGGCCTTCGCCGGGGATGCCGAGATAGTTCGGCAGATCGTAATATCCGGTGGCGATGATGACTTTTCTGGAGTGATATTCCTTCGCCGCGCCGGCGGCGTCTCGCGTGTGGACGACGAACGTGCGCCCGTCTTTTTCGATCTGCCCGACGGTTTCGTAGAGGTGCGTTTCGATCTCGTAGTGCTCGACGGCGCGGCGATAATATTTCAGCGCCTCGGCGCGCGTGGGCTTTCCGCCGACGGTGGTCATCGGGAGGTCGCCGATCTCCATGCGCTCCGGCGTGGTGAAGAAGAGCATGTTCGCCGGATAGTGATAGAGCGAGTTGCAGAGGCAGCCCTTGTCGATGACTAGCGTGTCCATGCGCGCGCGCTTGGCCTCGATGGCGCAGGCGAGGCCAGTCGGCCCGGCGCCAATGCAGATGACGTCGTGCGTGCCGTGATCCGCAGTTCGTCCGTCGTGACTCGTGCTCAAATCGACCTCTCGCGCGCTTCAAATTGGCTTTTCGGCGTTTGCAGACCCTTGGGTTTCATTGTCGGGCAGACGGTACACGGATTGTTTGTTTTCAGTGAGTTACGAGCGTTTCTGTCCGGCAACCATTGTCGGGCAGGAATGCGGACGTAGTCGCCGCAACGGAGGCCATTTTCGGCTCTTGCGTACGCTGTTATGCGCTCGATACCATGGGCCGGGAAGCACGTCGCGCCATGCTCTGCGAGGACGCAGGCGCGCGCTTGCCCCGCCGCTCTCTGGCGCCCGTCGTTTCGGCCTTCGTTTCGCATCGCAAGTCTCCGATATTCACCCTGCCATATCGCGAAATCCGGCGCAAGCGGTTGGTGCGGTGGACGAGGGGGGCGGGGTTGATGTTCGTTACCACACAGAAGATGGAAGTAGTGAACGGCGGCGGCGCCCTCGTCACTGCTCGATGCGGTATTTTTCTTGACGCTTCTTGAATGCAATCACGCCGCCCTCGAGAACTTGTAATGCCCGGTCGCGAATGGCAGGATTCTCGATCGAACCAGATACGTAAGAAATCCTCGTGTCGTCCCGATTGGCGATGACAATCTGTTCAGCGTCGCTGTTGATGACGACGTTGCCGTTGTTCGAGGCCAAAATGATTTGGCGATAGGTCTTGGCTTTCCGGATTGCCCCAACCAGTTCGTCCATTATGAACTCGTTATCTAAGTGGTCGTCGTGAGAATCGATGATTATCGGGTTCGTTCCCTGCGCCAAGTGGATCTTTATCAGGACGGTGGCCTTCTGTCCCAAGGACAGTTTATTGAGCGCAGTCCCCTTGTACCTAACCACGGGGACGACATTTAAGTAACGTCCATACATGCACTTGTAGAGGCTGCGAGTATCTATTGCCTGAGACGGTTTAATTTTCCCTTTCATTTCGTGGCAGAAATCCGCCGTGCTGCGGACGATATCGCCAACAGCCTCAGCGTCTCCTGAGGCCAACCTTTCGTATAACTGTAGAAGTGGCTCGAACCGGGAGGGGATCTTCTTGTCTTCGTCTCCGAAGACGTCGATTTGGCGGTTGTCGAGGACGTCGGCCAGGCCTCCCAGAAACATCTTGCGGTTGAATTGAACCTGAGGCCTAAAGTCCAGGTCCGACAGGACCTCGGCTTTCTGCGAGCTAAAGATTTCTATGATCTCAGCGTATCTCTGGCGCTGCTCCAGAACAGTGCGTAGCAAATCTCCCAGAAGTCGGTCCCGATCGGCCATTTCATCGGCGAGCCTCTGCGCATCCGTGGCAAGGGCCTGAAGCCTTTCGTCCACGACGGCGCGCCTTGCCGCCAGCTCGGCCCGACGATTCAGGTATTTCGCATGGTCCTGCACCTGCGCCTCGTACGAGTGAAGCTCTTTTTCTGAGTGCTCGATCTGCGCCACCACTTCGGTAAGTTTGGACTCGATGTCCAAGGTAACGGACGCGAGGTCGGCGGCGGGGTAGCCGAGGTTCGGCAAATTGCCGTCGATTCCCAGCTCCCGGAGCAGACTGTTAATCTTGGAAACGCTTGAGTTGAATCTCTCCAGGTCGTCCGCTACGAACCGCTTAGCGGCGGCTAGGAGCTCGCTCAGCTCACTTAGCCGCGTCTTTTCAGACTGAAGTTTGCTCTTCGCGATCTGCTTTTGTTGGGCTAAGTCTATTTCTTCACTCGTTAGCCGGGACTCAAGCGTTGGGATTTTTGACTCCACGTCCCTCGATTCGGCCTCGATTTGCGCCTTCTCGCGGCGGGTTCCCGCAACCGCCCGCTCGGCGGTCTTGTCCTCAAGCTGCTGGATGGATTGGTGCTTCCGGGAAATCTCCGATTCGATTTCCTGAACTTTTTTGCGACTTTTTCAAACTCGAACGCCTTTACGCTGTCCTTTACCTCCGGGCCTCCAAATACAAGTTCTCGTACATGCTTGTCCAGATCGGAACGCTCGCCAATGTACTCCTCAAGTTCGCCTTGTGCGATGTACACCACTTCGCTTTGCTCTATGAAGTTGGGCGCGGCCAAAGGCTTTTCAAAGAGCGTTCCATCTTGCAGGGTGATGGCGGTGGTGAAATCAGCCTTGTCGTCATTAATGCGTCGAACGAACGAGTTGGGATCCGTCGTGTGACATCGGTCCACGAAGAAGTTGGCGAGCATATCGACGAGCGCAGTCTTGCCTGTGCCTTTTCCCCCGGTGACAGCCACGAGTCCCGTGTTAAGCGGAAGATTCGTAGATGCAATTGCGAGCTCGTCGTTTACGGCCCCGCCTTCCATGCGAAAGCCCGTGATACATGCGTTGCTCTTTAGTGGGAGGGGGCTGGTCTGTTGAACCTTCACCCTGTCTGCTGGCTCATACTTCAACTGCTTCAGGCCTTCGAATGTAGGGTCGGCCTTGATCCAACAATGCCTGAGTTCGCACTGGCTGGCCATCGTGGTGCAACTGTGGTTAGGGTCCCCTCTCTTCGTGCAGGGCCTGGCGATGCTTTCGAGGTCGTGCGCATCAGAACCATGGAGGCAAGGTTTTAGGGACTTGAACTCTTTGATGAATGCGGTGGGACCTCCTTCGTAAGGGTCTTGCCCTAGACACCACTGAGCCGTTCGTGGATTTGAGGAGAAGACCATGTCGCTCTTTTGAAGAAGGACTTGCCGAATAACATGGTCCTGTTGACCCCACGCGATCAGACTTGAAAGTTCTTCGGGTAGAACGAGCAGGTATTTGTCCTTAAACCTCGAGTCGCCAGCTAGGACGCTCGTTATTTGTTCGTGATTAACAACCGTGGTTTTAGCTCCGATTACATGGGCGCTTTCTCCGCTTTCGCGGAAACTCTGGTTCTCGCGTATAAGTTTCTTCCCAAGATCTTCAATATTTGAGACCTTCAGCTTTCGCATTTGATCTGGCGTCTGCGGGCTGGCCTCGTAGCAAAAGTCTAGATTGTGAAGGAAGTGCTCTTCGATGTCAGTCGGCGAGACTTCGTCGGAGAAAATGACGTGAAAGTTGAGACGCCTCGGCGGTCCGTCACGCCTGCTGGCCAGCACATTGGCGAGACGAAACTCGATGTTCGGCAAAATCGTGCAGATATTTTGGAGTCGCCCACTTTCCTTTAGCTCTCGGACTTTCTTGAAACCGTCGATAGTGAAGTAGTCGGTGATCCCGATGACGCTGACGTCAAGAGTCTCGAGGCGCCCTATGTAAACCTCCCAGTCAGGGTCCCCTCCGGGTTTACGTTGAAACTGGTTGTTCAAAAGGGACAGCCGGCTGTGTATGTGCAAGTCCCACTTCCGCCATACGGAACCGCCTGGTGGGCTTAAGGTAGTGTTCATGTTGGACTTCACGCTCGGGTTAACGATACCCAAGTATCTCCGGTGGTGTCCACAAGCATCGAAACCATTATCCGTCTCATCCCTCCCCCGTGGCGACAAACTGCGAATGGCGCACGTGTGCCGGACGCAGAGAGTTCCCTCGGCTCACGATGTTCGCTCGGGATGACAATCCTGGTCGGATTGTCAGCGCTACAAAACCAGAGCCAATGGCGAAGGATCGCCAAGAATGCGCGCCGGGCATGGCGTGCCATGCCCCTACGGGAAGAAAACGCGAAGAGAGATCCCTCGTCGGCCACAAGACGGCCTCGCTCGGGACAAGTTCAGGCAGCCGTCCCGCTAAGTCATCCGGGACGCAGAGAGATCCCTCGGCTCACGATGTTCGCTCGGGATGACAATCCTCGTCGGATTGTCAGCGCTACAAAACCAGAGCCAATCGCGAAGGATCACCAAGAATGTGCGCCGGGCATCCGCCGCGGCGGACTGTGCCCCTACGGGAGAAACCAAAAACAAGGCCCCAGGCTACGCGGAAAGCCTCGGGTCTGAAGACCCGAGCTACATTCAGCAAATCTGCCTTGACACGAATGTTTATCTATCCTAATAAGTGTCGCACTCTAAACCAGACGAGCCTCAAATGATTCACTGGCAGTCAGCAGGGCCGGTCAGTTCCTATCCATCGTTCATCTCATCGGATTTCTGGAGATCAGGAGGCGCAATGTCTCAATCCACGGGCGATATGCTTCGAGGCGGAAGGTACACTTCACGATCTCTGGCGTGCGTGCTGCTTATTCTGGTGCATGCGGCCGTGTGCGCCGGGCAAGGGCAGAAGAAAGTTGCGGTGCCATCTCATGCCAACGCCCAGGCCACTCCACCCGACCAGAATGCCACGAACTGGGTACCCGACGTTGGAGCAAGCCTTCAAATAGCAATCAGCCCTTCGACGCCGCACATCATACGAGGGGCCGATTACAGCCTCGACACAGAGATCAAGAACGTATCCAAGCGACCGGTTGCGCTCGATATTGAAAGCGCCCGGTTAGCCGTTCAACCCGAGGTGGCGTCGTCGCGCGGGGGTTGCGTAATGTTCTTCACGCCTTATTACAGCGACTCCATTTCGAAAACGGAAGTCTCCATGTTTATTCTGCAGCCCGGAGACCACGTCACGTTGTACTTCAACCTGGGAGAAGTTATGGATCTAGGCAACGCTGAAAACCAACCCTGCGTTCTGGGGCACCTCAGCAATATCCGTAAGACTCTGGATTTTATGCCTGGCAACTATACGTTCGAGTTATCGGGGAAAGTCAGGATGGCCGACACGGATTTTGTGCCGGGCCAGGCCGCTCCGAAATGGTCTGACCCACGACTTTTTTCGCAGAGTTCAGCGCTTCAAATCGGGATCGATCAAACAAATATACTTTGCTTTGCGGCCATCGGAGGGCTACTTGCTTATTTTGTGATGGCGCTTCGCCCACAAGGAGAAGTGATCACTCTTGCCGCCCAGCCGTTGTGGAGCCGAGATTGGTTTAAGAAGCTAGGTCATCTCATAAAGAATGTTTTGGGTGCGGCATTTCTCAGCGCTGCCGTGACAATCGTCGCTTCGCGCCTCTCTGACACGCAGTTTCCAGTCAAGGTATCGGTCGAGGATTTTTGGGGAGCGGTGACAATTGGGTTCGTGGCTTATTTTGTTGGCGGAAAATTCATCGATCAATTGGCCGGGTTGGTTAAGAAATAAGAGCGCGTCCGGAAGGCCTCCAGTCTGATGACGACGGCCTTATAATGGCCTCAGCTGTTCGGAGTGCGATTATGAGCTGGCTATTTAAGACCGAGGAACGCGAAGAGCGTCGTCACGAACGGGAAGAACAAGACAGAAAACGCGGGGAAGCGACGCGCAGGATGGCCGATCTGTTTATGCGTCGCAACAGCATGGCGCCCGCGGCCATCATCGGCGAGCTGGAACGGCTGCATGAATTCTACGCCGTTCCAACCTGGGCGCCTTCGGCAGAAAAAGGCGGCTACTTCTACCAGATCGCTACGGACCTCTCTCATGTCCCGCTGATGCCCGAGCAAACCGGCCGGCTCGTAGCCATGCTCCTGTGGCCGGAGTTCCGCACCCGCGAAGACCGCAGCGCGCCGTCATGCCTGGTATCGGCAGCCATGCAGAACCCGAGCCACGCGTATATCGCGACCTTGAGCGCGCATCTTGCATGGCTCGAAGAAGAGATCAAACCGCTTGCGTCAGGGCAGTATCGCACTGACCTGGCGTCCGAAATCAGGCTGACCAAGGCGACGATTCAGGCGTGCCGGATACGACCGTGAGACGGCGAAGCGTTTGCCGAATGCAAGCAGAAGGCGCGGCGCAAGAGAAGAGAGATCCCTCGGCTCCCGATGGTCGCTCGGGATGACGATCCTTATCGGATCGTCACAGCAGGGCGGCGACGCGAGGGGGCTCGCGCAGGATGTCCTCGGGATCGTACTCGCGGAGGCCGCGGGCGATTTCGCCGGGCGGAAGGCGGCGCAGGCGGTAAATGTAAGGCCGCGCGCCGAGAACCGTGTCCCGCGAACCGATGAACTGAAAGAACGCGCCGCCATATTTGATCGTAAACGGATATTTCCAGAGCGGGCGTTTGCGGCAGGACGCGATCCGCAGGTCGGACTTTTTGTCACCGCGCAGGACCTCGTCCGGGACGAGAGCGAGCTCCGGCCGCGATAGGCTGCCGCTGAACATGCGGTAGAGCCTGTCGAGCGCATAGAGCGGCAAGGTGCCGAAGACTTCCCCGGTGATGATTCCGGCCGTGGCGCGCACGATCCCCTCGAGAAAAAAGTAGAAGAAGAGCCACGTGAGCGGGAGCGTGATGAACGTGATGAAGCCGGCCCATGTGACGGGTTCCCACGCGAAAAGAGTCTCCGATTTCGAGTTGTTGTAGTACTCCATGTATTTCTGGCCGAGCATTCCGAAAAAGCTCAGATACCAGGTGCGCAGGGCGAAGAGCGCCAGCAGCGATTCGGCGACTCCGGAAAAGAGCGCGGCGCGGCCGAGGAAGCTCTCGGAGCCGTATTGCTGTCCTGCGCGCCAGCGGCGAGGCATTAGCGTGTAGAAAGGCCCGAGCGCGTAGGTGATCCACGAGGCGGCCATGTCGGCAGGATAACGCGACTGGCGCGATGGCGGGTGAGGTCGAGAGCGTGTCTTATCGAGGAAGTTAACGCTGCGCGGGGCGATGGCGAGGCGAAAGGGCGAGCGGCTCGACCGCAGACGCAAGACACCGGGAGCGCGGGCCCGCGGCCTAGGAATAGAGCCGATGCGGGGTGCCGGGTTCGACGGCAGAGAGCATATCGAAGTACTCCCTGACCTTGACGAGTTTACCCTCGCGGATCTCGCACATCAGGATGATTGGCAGCTCGAACTTTGTGCCCACGGCCGGTCTGCGGGTCGACGATGGCCACTTTTCGGTGATCACCGCGGAATGCACATACTCCCAGCAGAGTTTCGTCCCCTCGGGATTGGTGAAGACGTTTACGGGTTTGATGCCGAACCCCTCAGGCTGATTCCGCGCGGTTACGGTGCGTGTGGCCAGTTGCTTGATCTTGTCGCGTCCGCAGAACCTTTCGCCGGTCGCCATTATCATCCACTCGCAGTCTGGAGCGAAGAGGTTGACGATGCTCTCGATGTCGGCCGAGGTCATTGCGTCCGTGAACGCCCGGACGAGGTCGGGATCGTGTTGAACAGACCTGGCAGGTTCGAGAGATAGCTTTGGAGTCGCCATACTCGCATTCTGGCTTTCTCGGCGGCGTGGTGTCTGTCCAAAACGGAACACTTTGTTCAGAAAAGGATTGTGCGGTTCGCAGAAGGGCGCGGAGCCGAGGAAGGCGACGCGCCAAGAGAGATCCCACGTCGGCCACAAAACAGCGCCGCCCCCTTCGACACAGCACTCAGGGCAGGCGGGATGACAATCCTGATCGGATTGTCACGCGACGGGGAGGAGGGCGTTGGCGATCTCGGCGGCGAAGGCCTCGAGTTCGGCGGTGCGCTCGGGAGTAGCCTGAAGCTTGTCCTGCTTGCGGACGAACCAGTGGCCGTCGGACTGGATGATGCGCGCGCTCGGGCCGCCCGCGACGAGATACGAAGGCTCGCCGTAGAGCTTGAAGCCGCCGTCGCCGGTGGGAACGAGCAGCGCGCCGCAGTTCCCTTTTCGCACGCCGACGTATTTCTCGTACATCGGGAAGGCGACGACCTCGAAGCCGCGCGTAGTCAGGCTGGTGAGAAAATTGAGATGCTGGGGCGTCAATTCCATGGCGAAAACAGCATACCAAAGAGAAAGGGACGAGCGCGAGAGGAGAGAGACGAAACAAGAGAGATCCCTCGCTACGCTCGGGATGACAGGCCCGCATCATGGGTGCGGAAGCGCGTTCGATGGTAGAATCCCGGCACTCCACGAAACGAGGACACCGATGCGCAAACTTTTTCTGATGGCGATTCTGCTCGTGCCAGGCTTGGTTGCCGCTCAGCAGCCGCAGGATTTTTCGAAAGTTGAGATCAAGGTCACCAAAGTCTCCGGGAACGTCTACATGCTCCAGGGAGCGGGCGGGAACATCGCGGCGTCGCTGGGCGACGATGGAGTCCTGATCGTCGATACGGAGTACGCGCCGCTGGCCGACAAGATTCGCGCGGCGCTCAAGGGCATCGGCGTCACGGAGAAGCCAGTGCGTTTCGTGATCGACACGCACTATCACGACGATCACACCAACGGGAACGCAGCGTTTGCCGCGGGCGGCGCGACGATCATCGCGCAGGAGAACTTGCGCAAGCGGCTCGCGAACGGCAGCACCGGCGGAAACGGCGGTGCGCTGAAATTTCAGCAGGCGCCGCAGCCCGCGGCCGCGCTGCCGGTGATCACGTACGAGGACCGCATCGCGCTGCACCTGAACGGCGAGGAAATTCGCGTGCTGCACTTCCCTGCCGCGCACACGGACGGCGACTCGGTCGTGTATTTTGCGAAGAGCAACGTGGTGCACATGGGCGACGAGTTCGTCCGCTACGGATTTCCGTTCATCGACGTGAACGGCGGCGGCAGCGTGCAGGGAATGATCGCCGCATGCGAAAAAGCGATTGCCGAGTTTCCATCGGATGTGAAGGTGATTCCCGGCCACGGCGATGTCGCAACGCTGGACGACGTCCGCGACTACATGAAAATGATGCAGGACACGTCGGCAGCTGTGCAGAAGGCGCTCGCAGCGCACAAAACGCTCGAGCAAATGAAAGCGGACAAAATCCTCTCGCCGTGGCAGAAGTACTCGGGAAATTTCGTCAATACGGATGCGTTTATCGAGACGCTCTACTACTCACTCACGGGTGCGAAGGCCGCCGCGGCAAAGTAGAGTTCCGTCAGCGTTTGTTTCGCCGTCGCTCACGCGGCGGAGGACGAGAGCGAGCCGGACTCGATGCGGCGCAGGACCGTCCGCAGGGCTGCTGCAAGCTCCTCTTCGCCGACGTGGCTCTTGCGGAATTGCAGGCGGACGCGGAAGGCGCCGTCCTCGGCTTCGAACTCGAAGACGAAGGGCTGGGGCCGCGGCGCGGATTCCGTTTCTTCCTTGCGGGCGCGGCGTGCTTCATCCCGGGTGAGTCCGCCCTGCACGATGCGCTGAACCATCTCGTGCATCTTTTTTTCGCTGGGTTGGCGCGCCACCTGAAGCAGCAGCGATTTGGTCACGATTCCCTTTTCGAGGCACGCGTGGCGGACTTCGTCCGGGATGACGCGCAAGGACATCGTTTCGGTGACGGACGAGCGCGCGCGGCCGATTTTCTTCGCGATGTCGTCGTGCGTGTAGTCGAACTGGTCGGCAAGGCGCTGCAAACCGTCCGCTTCTTCGAATGCGGTCAAATCTTTGCGCTGGAGATTTTCGATCAGCGCGATTTCGAGCGTTTCCGCGTCGTCCGCAATTTTCTCAATGCACGGCAGTTCGTGCAGGCCCGCGGCTTGCGAGGCGTGGTAGCGGCGCTCGCCGGAAATAATGTGGTAAGCATCCTCGCGCGGGATGTAGCGAACGAGCAGCGGCTCGAGCACGCCCTTTTCGCGGATCGAGTCCGCAAGCTCGCGAACATCTCCAATAACCTTGCGCGGCTGATCGGGGTTGGGCCGGATCTTGTCAATCGGGATCATGCGCCCGACGGACGCGCCGCTAAAGCTGGTCAGCGTTTCGACGTAATGCGCGTCATGCCGCATCTTGAGAGTGACGGGCAACCCGATCCTCTTCGACACGTTGTAATACCTCCTGGGCAAGCTTCTTGTATTCTTCGGCGCCGGATGATTTTGGCGCGTAGGTGAAAACAGTCTCTTTGTAGGCCGGGCTTTCCTCGAGCCGAACGTTCTTGCTAATGCGTGTCTTGAAGAGCGCATTGCCGAACGTGGCGCGAATCTGCTCGTGCGTGTCGCGCGAGATGTTCGTGCGCTTGTCGAACAGGGTGATCACGACGCCGAGGACCTTCAGGTCCGGATTGGGGCGCGCGCGAATACGGCCGTAAGTTTCGAGAAGATCGTCCGTGCCCTCGATTGCGAAATATGCGGCTTGAATCGGGACGAGCAAATGAGTGGAGGCGACAAGCGCGTTCACGGTGAGAATCCCAAGCGCCGGGGGCGTATCGAGAACGATGTAGTCGTAATTTTTCAGGATCGGCGAGAGCGCATCTTTGAGCTTGAAGGGCGCGTCGAATTGCCCGGCCATCTGCTGCTCGAGGCGCGCGAGGGCCAGGCGGGCCGGCGCAACGAACAGATTCGGGTCTTTCGTCGGGCGGATGATCTTCGCCATCTCGACAGGATGCTCGGCGAAGACGTCGTACATCGTGGATTGAATTTCGTCGGAAGAGAAAAACGCGATCGACGCGTTGGACTGCGGATCGAGGTCGATCAGGAGCGTTCGTTTCTTCTTGATGGCGAGAGCTGCGGCGAGGTTGATGGAGGTAGTAGTCTTTCCGACGCCCCCCTTTTGATTGGCAACTGCCAGGACGCAGGTCAAACGCTTGCCCCTCGCTCCGTTTGGCAACCCCAGGCCCATATATGGCGCCTGGATGCCTTCGCACCACCACGCGTAGGCTCACTCTACCTACTCCCGCGCCCCGAACGCAAGCAAATTCTAATGTTGCGAGCGAAGCGGCGGTTCGGGCGCGCCTGCTTGGATGCGCCGAGCGAGGCTGCTACACTCCCACGCGAGGAAACGTTCAACCAGGAGGGTGCATGGCAAGCGCCGAAGACGTTCCTGTGAGTTCCCCGCCGGTACCTGTTCGCGCCATGCCCGTCGCGCCCGTCTGGCACACGGTGGCGTTCGTGATCTTTCTTCTCGGATTCGCGGTCCTGCAAACGCTTCCGGCGGTGCAAGCGCGCGCTGCCGTGGCCCCGAGCCGGATTCCCACGTACGTTGTCACGATTTGCTTCGAATTGCTCATGGTCGGCTATGTCTGGCTATTTGGACTGCGGCGCCGCAAGGTTCCGATTCGGGAAATCATCGGCGGCAAGTGGCTGCGCTTTTCGGACTTCTTGATGGACGTAGGAATAGCGCTTCTCTTTTGGTGCGTCGTTTGGGTGGTGCTGCTGGGGTTCACACGGGTGCTGAAATTCAACGGGGAGTCCGCCGCTAAACTGATTTTGCCGCAGACGATCGCGGAGCTGGCGATCTTCGTAGCGCTGGCCCTCACCGCCGGATTCTGCGAGGAGTTAATTTTCCGCGGATACTTGCAACGGCAGTTTCTGGCGCTCACGGGCAACACCGCTGCCTCTGTGGTCTTGCAAGCGGTCGTTTTCGGCGCCGCGCACCTCTATCAGGGCGCCAAGGGCGTGCTGGTGATTTCCGTTTACGGCGCGATGTTCGGGGTTCTCGCGGTGATGCGAAAGAGTCTGCGCCCGGGAATGATCCAGCACGGCGGTCAGGACACAATTTCAGGAGCGGCCGGTTATTTTCTGACGAAGCACAAAATCGCGTTCATCCTTATCCAGGCCGTGAGGCGTTAAGGCTGAGCGGGTTTGCTGTCTTTGAACGTGATCACCACGAAGTCTCCGCCGGTCTCTGGCGTTGTCTTAAAGACCGGCTTTGAACCAGCCGGAATCCATAGCAGCGCGCCTTTCACCGCGTCCGCGGAATTGATTCCCGAATCCGAAGTGATGGAAACTCCGGTCAACCCGGCAACTAGAATGTCCAGCCGGTTGTCCCATGGCGGCGTCGTGACATTGGGGGCGAGATCCCAATATTCGATGAGGATTTCATCGCTCTCAAACACCGGATAGTGGCTCGTAGCGCCGGCAGAGCTTGGCGGCGACATGACGCAATCTTCGTGTGGCTGGCCGCGCACGGCCTCCGCGCAGCGATTGCGGACAGTGCCTTGCGGGCGCAACAATTCGATGGCGACATTGCGCAGCGGCCGGTCACTGGGATTGTTGACGGCATGGGAAAACCCGCCGGCCATGTACCCGACTCTAATCCCGCGCATTGCCGGTTGCTGTGCCGCTCCGGATGGAGGCTCCACGGCGTCGGCTCCGCCAGGAGGAATGCTTATATACGGAAAATCGTGGCGATGCAGCAATGTGGACTCATGCGCCGGAATCTCGACGAAGTAGATCCGGACGTAGGAATTCTCGAAGACGAGATGGTGGTGGTATTCCTCCTTTATCGAAATGGAGGCGGGCGTGGATGATTGCGTTGCTACGAGAGTTTGTGCGACTAGCCCAGCGCTAAGCGAAACGAACGCTGTTAAGAAATAAAGGAGCCGCGGCGCTGCAAGGCTGCGGGACATGCGAGGGTTACATTTTGTATCGGCCGAGATCGTCGTCGCTCAAGTTCTCGAGCCACTTCCGCAAATCCTCGCTCGAGCTTTTCTCGGTTACAGTGCCGCCCATCTTGGAGTTCTTCAGCACCTGGTCCTCGACGAAGATCGGGCAATCGAGGCGCAGCGCGAGGGCCAGCGCATCGCTCGGGCGCGAGTCCATGGACATCGTGTGGCCGTCGCGCTCCATCCAGATCAGCGCGTAGAACGTGTCGTCCTTGAGGTCCGAGACCACGACTTTTTGCACGTGGACGTTCAAGCCGTTGAGGACGTTCTTCAGGAGGTCGTGCGTCATCGGGCGGGGCGTCTGGACTTTCTCGATTTCGAGGGCGATGGCGTTGGCTTCGTAGACACCAACCCAGATCGGCAGAATCCCGCTGCCTTGGGCTTCTTTCAGGACAACGACAGGCATGTTTGTTACGGGGTCCATCATTAAACCGCGGATCTTAACCTCGAGTTCCATGATGGCCTCCAGTGCCTCACAACACCTGCTCGCCAATGAGACTGTACGGCGCTGCGCGTGTCACCTTGACCTGCACATATTCTCCCAGAAGATTTTCGCGCGGCGAAGTGAAATTTACGATGCGGTTGCTTGTGGAGCGTCCCGCCCACTGCGAGCGCGCGGCATGGTGCGAGTCCACGAGCACTTCGAACGCCTCGCCGACAAGCGCGGCGTTGCGCGCGGCCTGAATCTGGCGTTGCCTCTCTTGCAGGACGGCATGGCGCCGGGACCTCTCGGCCTCCGGAATCGCATCGGGCATCGTGGCTGCGGTCGTATTCGGGCGCGGCGAATAAGTGAACGAATACACGCCGTCATAGCCGGCGGCATCGAGCAGAGTGAGCGAATCCTCAAAATCCTTTTCAGTCTCGCCAGGGAAACCCACGATGATGTCGGAGGTGATGCTGATCGGGCGGCGCGCGGCGCGAATCCAGGCGATTTTTTCGAGATACTCCTCCCGCGTGTAGGTGCGGCGCATCGCGCGCAGAATGCGTGTCGAGCCCGACTGCACGGGCAGATGAATGTGGTCGCAGAGCGCCGGGATTTCGTCGATCGCGTCCACGATCTCGCGATGAAAATCGTTCGGGTGTGAGGTGGTGAAGCGCACGCGGCGGATTCCATCGACCGCCGCGACTTCGCGCAGGAGCGCGGCAAAATTCAGCGCTCGTGGCGATGGATCGCGGTAGGAATTCACGGTCTGGCCGAGCAATTGAATTTCGGTGTATCCCGCTTCGGCGAGGCGCCGGGCTTCGGCGAGAACCAAATCGCTCGCGCGGCTGCGCTCGGGGCCGCGAGTGTGCGGCACCACGCAATAGGAGCAAGCGTAGTCGCAGCCTTCGATAATCGTGAGATACGCGCGAAAGGGATTGTCGCGGCGAGTGATCTCGGTTTCGAAAGTCTCCTCGGTGTCGAGGTCGAGGCCCATCACGCGGCGACCGCCGGACTCGATCTCCGCAACCAGCTCCGGCAGCTTCCGATAGCTTGCTGAGCCGCAGACCAGGCTCACCCAGGGAGCGCGCTCGAAGATTTCTTCGCCCTCTTGCTGCGCGAGACAGCCGAGGACTCCGATGACTTTGTTGTTCGCGATTCCCCGCCACTCTCCGAGGCGCGAGAAAACTTTTTGCGCGGCCTTTTCGCGGATCGAGCAGGTGTTGTACAGCATGACGTCCGCATCGGCGATGTTTGGCGCGGCGCGATAGCCCCGCGCAAGGAGCACACCCGCGACTTTTTCAGAGTCGTGGGCGTTCATCTGGCAGCCGAAGGTCTCGATGTAGAAGCTCTTGCCGTTCGGGGTACTGAGCTCCGGAACCGACACGGGTCGCACATCAGTGGCGGGGAGCGACGGGGCACCCACCAGCGTCTCGACTCCGACATTGAAGGCCTTGCTCATTGCTATGAATTCTAGCACACGGTGCACATAGGGCTGGACGACCGGGTCAATTCCAAATCGGTGATCTATGTCACGCAGATATACCAGATAAATCACGGCCAGCCCACGGGCGCTCGTATGCTATAAATAGCTATTCTGCAACCGCAGGCAAACACAATCACTTGGGAGGGCCCGTGCTTCCGCTCAGCTTCAGAACTAAGACGAATTTCGTTTTTTCCATAGCGCTACTGGCCTTGGCCATCATTGGCTTCTTATCTTTTCGGGAGACGGCACGGCTGGTCGATGGCGAAAGATGGGTTTCGCACACACGCCAGGTGTTGGAGACGAGCGCATCGATGTCGTCGCACCTATCCGAAGCCATCGCTGCGCGACGAGGATACCTGCTCTTCGGCAGTCCGAAGCAGCCGGAACTTTTCGCGGAGGCAAGCCGCGCGACGCAAGCGGATCTGGATGAGCTTCTCCGCATCACCGCCGATAACCCCGCACAGCAGGAGCGTCTCCGCGCGCTCGAGCCGCTGATTCAGAGCCGGCTTGCAATTCTTAAACAATCGATCGAGCTACGCCAAAACCGTGGAACCAAGGACGACGCTGAGGCCCAGACCGCTATGGGAAAGCAAGGGGCCGAGTTGGGAGAGCAGATTGCGGAGCTGCAGCGGAGTTTCCATGACGCTGAATCGGCACTCTTGGTACCGCGTTTGGCGGCTGCAGCGGCCACAGTTCGGCGGACATTTCGGATCGAAACCGCGCTTGCGGCGTCGTTCTTGGTCGTCCTGCTCGCGGCAATCGTATTCGTCAACCGCGAGATTTCGCTTCGGCAGCGAGCCGAGCGTACGTCCATGGACAAAGAGCGGCTCTTGCGGTCCGTATTGGATAGCAGCGGCGACGCCATTCTGGTGTCCGATCGCCAGGGTAACGTGATTATGCGCAACGCCGTTGCCGCGCGATACCACATCCAGGTGCCGTCGGACGTGCGACCTGAAGAATGGGCTCAGGCATTTGGCGTTTTTCACCGCGACAAAACGACGCCGGTCCCAGCTTCGGAGCTACCGCTCGCGCGCGCTGCACTTCACGGTGAATCGGTTGACAATTTCGAGGTGTACATCCGCCCGCCGGGCTGGGAGAGCGGGCGCTGGCACCTTGCTTCGAGCAGACCACTGCTGGACGGATCGGGACGACCGCAAGGTGGCATCGTTGTTCTCCGGGACGTTACCGAGCGCAAGTTCGTAGAAGAAGACCGCGAACGGCTGATCGTCGAACTCTACAAATCGCTGGAGAAGGTCAAGATGCTTACTGGACTGCTTCCGATTTGCGCGGGTTGCAAAAAAATCCGCGACGACCAGGGATATTGGACACAAGTCGAAGATTACATCGCACGGCATTCCGATGTGACGTTCACCCATGGGCTTTGCCCGGACTGCGTCAGCGGTCTTTATCCTGAGGTCGGAAAGAAAAAGCTCAATCATTAGATCGCGCTGCCGGCCGATTTACCTGGGTCAACTTCCGCCGCGTTGCGCCGCATAGCCGCCGCACTGCTCCGTGGCTGCGGCACCCCCCGACGCCTGATTATGCGGCTTCCCGCCCATACGCCGAACGCCGAATGGCGCGGCTCCCGTCAAATAGCCTGTAACCTTTCTCCTGCAAGACGGTATACATCAGAGACAAACAGCAACAAGAACGGAAACGACCGAATGACAAGGCCGGTGCCGGACGAGGAGCTGATGGTGATGGTGCGCGATGGCGCGGGCGAGATGCTGGGGGTGTTGTTCGACCGGTATCAAGCGCCCCTCTTCAACTTCTACTCGAAACTGACCGCGGACCGCGCGGCGAGCGAGGACCTGGTGCAGGAAGTGTTTCTTCGCATCCTGAAGTACCGGCGCAGCTACCGTCCCGGCACGCCGTTTCGCCCGTGGATGTACCAGATCGCGCGCAATGCACGTACAGACCATGTGACCAAGCAGCGGCCCGAAACCTCGCTCGATGAAGAAATGCCGGCTTCTCCGCACGCGAGTAGCGCCGCTGAACAGAATCAGCAGCACGCGCTCCTACATCGGGCGCTGCGGCAACTGGCCGAGGACAAGCGCGAATTACTTCTTTTGAGCCGCTTCCAGGGACTCCGTTACGACGAAATCGCGCAGGTATTCGGCTGCGAAGCCGGCGCGATCAAAGTTCGGGTTCACCGCGCCTTGCAGGATTTGCGCGATGCGTACCTGGGGCTCGAACGCGGTGGGGCTGATATGCGGCGCAAGACAGCAGGAGCAAACCATGAACTGTGAACGAGCGGCGGAGTGGATGCCCGAGTATCTCGAAGGTTCGCTCGGGCAGGATGAGACCAAGCTGATCGAAGGACACCTCGAAACGTGTGCGGACTGCCGGCAATTGGTGACGCTGGCGAAAAACATCTCGGTATTGCCGGAGGAGAAGCCAAGCCTGGCGCTACGCGCGAATTTTCAGGCCGTGCTGGATGCGTATGAGGAAGGCCGAACGGAGCGCGCGCGCCTTTCCGAAGGACGGCCGCGGCTCGCCGGATGGGGCCTGGGCTGGCTCGTCTCCCCGATCGCGGGCATGGCTCTGACTGCGGCACTGCTCGTCCTGGGATTCGTGGGCGGACGCTACCTGAACAACGAAGGCAACGCGCACTCTCAACAAGAGCTCGCGGCGATGCAGACCGAGCTTTCGGGCATGCGGCAACTGATGGTGCTGTCGATGCTGCAGGAGGAATCGGCAAGCGAGCGCCTGCAGGGCGTGAGTTGGAGCACGCGGCAGCAGCAAGCCGATCCGAAGATTCTCGACGCGCTGCTGCACACGCTACGCTACGACAGCAGCGTGGACGTTCGCCTGGCGGCGCTCGACGCGCTCAGCCACCACGGCGATCAGGCGCAGGTGCGCCGGGAACTCGCCCAGGAACTCAGCGCACAGGAATCGCCGCTCGTGCAGGTCGAGCTGATCGATCTGCTGGTGGAATGGCACGATCGCAGCGTCGTGGATCAGCTTCACAAAATCGAACAAGACTCGACTTCCGATCCCGCGGTGCGGCAGCGCGCCCATTGGGCGGTCGGGCAATTGAGCTAAGGAGGAGAAAGATGCTGAGAGTGATTTCGTATCTGCTGCAAGCGATCACGGCCGTTGCGCTGCTTTGCGCGTTCGGCAGCCGGGCGAAAATTCACACGCACGAAAATGTTGAGGCGGCAGCTCCGGCGCCGGCGTTCGCTGGTTTCCGAACGGCCGCCATGCGCTGGATTGACGATGATTGGGATTGGGGATGGGGATGGAGCATGCCTGTACACGACGAAGAGTCCATCCACAAGACGTGGGCGGTCGCCGCGGTGTCCGGCAGCCGGGTGATCGAAGTGGACAACGTCTCCGGCTCAATCGAGGTCACCGGCGGCGACGGAGATGAGGTGCGAATGGACGTCGATAAGACGCTCCGCGCCGAATCGGACTCGGCACTCGACCGCGCGCGGAAGGAAGTCACGCTCGACATTTCGCAAGACCCGGGAATGCTGAAAATGTACGTGAAAGATCCGACCCGCTGCGACGGGCCCGGCTGCTGGAGCTTCGGGCACGAGCCGTACTTCGTCGAGATCAATTTCCGGCTGGTCGTGCCGCGCAACTCAGATCTGACATTGAAATCGGTCAACGGGCGTGGAATTCGGGTGCGCGACGTGACCGGCCGATTCTCGCTTCGAAACGTGAACGGCGAAATCGTTATGGATGATGTGTCGGGATCGGGCACGGCGCACACCGTAAACGGGCGCGTGGAGGCGAAATTCCGCCAAAGCCCCCGCGAGAATTGCGATTTCGGTTCGGTGAACGGAGCGATCGACCTTTATTTCCCCTCTAATCTTTCGGCGGATTTCGAGTTCCACACGTTCAGCGGCAGCGTCTCCAGCGACTTTCCGTTCGCGGCGCGGCCGATGAATGCGTCCGAGGAGCATCACGGGGCCGTGACCATCTATCGGAGCAATCGTCTTAACGGAGGCCGCGTTGGCGCGGGCGGACCGGTTATCCGGGCGGAGACCCTGAACGGAGCGATTCGGGTAGCGGAAAGCCACGACCATGAGTGAGCGGGTGATGTGGGGATACTGGCACTTTCCAGTGGTTGTGATTGCTGCGGCGATGCTTGCCGCCGGCGCGGCGTCGCCAGTGGCACGGGCACAAGCATCATCGGCGGATAGTGCGGACCGCCTCACGGTGCATCTGACCGATCCCTCGCGACCTGGATTCGTGACAGCACACTTGGTGATCGGTGGCATCACCGTGAAGGCCTACGACGGGAAAGACATTCTGATCGAGGCGCGCACGCGAGACACGGCCCCGGTGCGCACAGACAATGGAATGCACCGGTTGTCGGTCGGCACCACAGGCTTGACCGCCGAGGAAGAAAACAACGACGTCAACATCAGCACGGAGTCGTTTATGCGCCCGGTCGATTTGGCGCTCACCGTGCCGGTCCACACGTCGCTCACGCTGCACACCGTGAACGGCGGAAACATCTCTGTCAGCGGGGTGGACGGCGACCTGGACGTCAACGTCGTGAACGGCAGCGTGACGCTGGAGAACGTTTCGGGCAGCACGGTCGCGCACACGGTCAATGGCCGCGTCGCCGCCACGTTTGCGCATGTGAATGCACAGAAACCCATGGCGTTCAGTTCGGTGAATGGTGAGATCGACGTGACATTTCCTGCGGATCTGAAAGCCAGTCTCAGCCTCCATTCGTTTCGCGGAGACGTGTTCAGCGATTTCGACGTGCAAATGCAGGGATCGTTCCGCCAGCCGATTGTCGAGGATTCGAGCAGCAGAGACGGCAAGTATCGCGTGCTCACGGACCGGGCAGTGTACGCGACGATCAATGGCGGCGGGGCCGAGATTCAGTTCAACAATCTGAATGGCAACATCTACATTCGCAAGGCTGGTGGCACGCACTGACCGGCGCTACGGGTGGGATGGCCGAACCCGCGGTCACCAGCCCAAGACGTATGCGAACATGAGCGGAGCGACGATGGTGGCGTCCGACTCGATGATGAAGCGCGGCGTATCTACGCTCAGTTTGCCCCATGTGATCTTTTCGTTGGGGACGGCGCCGGAATAGGAGCCGTAGCTGGTCGTCGAATCGCTGATCTGGCAGAAATACGCCCAGAGCGGCACGTTCTCCCGCCGCAGATCCTGATGGAGCATTGGCACGACGCAGATCGGAAAATCACCGGCAATTCCGCCGCCGATCTGGTAGAAGCCAATTGGGGTCTTGCTCGCCGTCTCGGTGTACCAGCGGGCGAGTTCCACCATGTACTCGATGCCCCCGCGCACGGTCGTGGGGTTCTTGACGCCTCCGCGGATCACTTGCGCCGCAAACATGTTGCCCAGCGTCGAATCCTCCCAGCCCGGGACGATCATTGGAAGGTTTCTCTCGGCGGCGGCGATCATCCAACTGTCCTTAGGGTCGATCTGATAATGCTCTTTTAGCTTTCCCGACTTGAGGACCTTGAAAAGATATTCGTGCGGGAAGAACCTTTGCCCGCTGCGATCGGCCGCGTACCATTCTTCCATCACAATGCGCTCGATGCGGCGCATTGCTTCCTCTTCCGGGATGCACGTATCGGTCACGCGGTTCAGGTGGTGATTCAGCAGCTCGACTTCCTGATCGGGCGTCAGATGGCGATAGTGAGGCACGCGCCTGTAATGATCGTGAGCGACGAGATTATAGACGTCCTCTTCCAGATTCGCGCCGGTGCAACAGATCCCGTGCACCTTGTTTTGGCGGATCATCTCGGCAAGCGACAGGCCGAGTTCGGCCGTGCTCATGGCGCCCGCGAGCGTGACCAGCATTTTGCCGCCGCTCGCCAAGTGCTTCACGTACGCTTCCGATGCGTCGATCACCACCGCCGCGTTGAAATGGCGATAGTGGTGCTTCAAGAATCCCGTGATCGGGGACTTCGCAGACGCGCTCATGGCTTCTCCTTGGTTTGGGGTTGACTTTAGAAACACCCGTGCCTTGCGAGTGCTCGTCTGACGAACTGCGGCTAGAAGTAGCTCGCCGTGTAATTCAAAAGTCGAAAGAATTTATGCGGAGAAATATGAAATTGAAAAGGGCTGCAGTGGAATTCGTGCTGCATGATGAATGAATAACACAAACAATGCAGCATGCATACGAAATTCTGCGCAGTCCGGCGGGCGATTTTTCTCCTTTCGCCGCAGATTACATGAAAGGAGCGAATCCGGTGTGTCGTTTCAAACAGTAGAATTGAATACGCACGTTTGAATCTCCCTATCGCGTGTGCTACGGTAGATTCGCCCGGCAAATAAATGTCCTGAGGGGGAAACAATTTTCAGCCTGGCAGTCCTTTTCTTCGCGAATCCGCTGACGCTTCTGGAGCAGACGACCGGCGTAGCGCGAGTCATACTCGGGCTTCTACTAGTTCTATCCGTTTTTTCCTGGGCCCTCATTCTTCAAAAATACGCCCAGCTCGGCGGGATGGAACGCAAGTCCACCCAATTCCTTCAGATGTTTCGTGCTGGCCGCGGACTTTCGGATCCGAACACGCTGCGCGCCGGTGCCGGAGGAACGCCGCTCGTCTCCGTCTACGCAGCGGGCTACCGGGAACTCGAAGCGCAGATCGGCGGAGCGAATCCTCGAGCGGGCGCGACCGGGGGTAAGCTAAGAAACGCCAACGCCGTGGGCGTCGAAATGCAGGTCGCGGCGGGCGAGGAAGTTCGCCGCCTCGAAAAAGGAATGTCCACGCTGGCGACGATTGCTTCCGTTTCACCGTTCATCGGACTGTTCGGCACGGTCTGGGGCGTGATGGACTCGTTCGCTGGACTGGGTGACGTCGGCGCCGCGAGCCTTCGCGCGGTTGCGCCGGGTATTTCGGAAGCGCTGATCACCACGGCCGCCGGTCTCTTCGCCGCGATTCCGGCGCTCATCGCCTACAACCACTACCTGCACGGCATCCGCGGCGTGGCCTCGCGGATGAACGATTTCTCCGCGGAGTTCGTAGCGAAGGTGGAAACGCTGTACAGCGCCTAGAAATTTCTTATGCCTCAGGTTCAGCGCGATATCGGCACGTCGCTCTCCGACATCAACATGGTGCCGTTCATCGACGTTGTGCTCGTCCTGCTGATTATTTTCATGATTACCGCGCCGATCCTTCAGTCCGGTATCGAAGTGGACGTGCCGAAGACGAAGACCGTGAAGGAACTCACCGAAGTCCGCATGGTAATTACGATCGACCGCGGCCAACGCATCTATCTGAATGACAAGCCAGTGAACATTCACGAACTCGGCCAGCAGGTCGTCTCGCAGTCGCACGACCCTAAAAAGCAGGCCGTGTACGTGCGGTGCGACGAGACGGTGCCGTTCGGAAGCTGGGCGACCGTGGTTGACGCGCTACGCCAAGCCGGCATCCAAAATATCAGCGTGGTGACGCAGCCGCTCAGCGAGCGCCCGCAGACGCAATGACATGTCAGTCGCAGCGACAATCCGGCAAGGCGATCAACTCAAGCCCTTTCTGCTGGCGTCACTTGCGTTGCACGGCGCGCTCGCAGCTTATTTCCTGGCGACGGGCCTTTGGGCTTTGTTGCATCAAAATCAGAACTGGGGCAGCGAAGGCGGCTCCGTGACGGTCGGCATCGTTGGCAACGTCCCCGCAATTCCTCTGCCGCAACCGGATGTGGTTTCGACGAATCGCGTCGTCGATGAATCGAAAGGGCTGTTCAAGGCCGAGCCGAAGCCGCTGCCCAAGCCGGCACCTGACGCAACGCCGATTCCCAAATTCGAGCGCAACAAGCCGCCGAAGTATGTGACGCACCCGTCAAAACTGCTTGAGAATCCCACGCCGCCTCCGCCCAACGCGATTCCCTACGGCGGCGGCGGTACTCCGGCGATTCCGGTTACGTCTTTCGCGCTGGGCCCCGGCACGACGCAGGCGGGCCTTGGCTTCACTGGCGCTGCGGGAGGAGACTTCGGCGAGCGCTTCTCGTGGTATGTGGAGGCGGTGCAGCGGCGCATCAGCAGCAACTGGCTGCAATCGGCGATCGATCCGAGCGTCACTACCGCGCCCCGCGTCGTCGTGACGTTCACGATTATGCGCGACGGTTCGGTGACAAATATTCAAGTGACGCAGCGAAGCAACAACTATTCCGTGGATAGTTCGGCGGTGCGCGCGGTGCGCGATTCGAGCCCACTCGATCGCCTTCCGCCAGGATATTCCGGCTCAAATGTGAACGTGGAGTTCTGGTTCGATTTTCACCGTTAAGGATTTCTTCGAAATGATCGCAAACTGGGGACCAAGTAAAGGCACGGTTTCATGAAACGAAAATCTGTCCTCTTATCAGTCTTAGTGGTTGCATCTGCACTGTCGATGATTGCTTCGCCGCGTCCCGCTGCGGCGCAAGACTGGTTCAAGACAGGCACCGGCCTCGGCGTCACGAAGGCGCGCGTCGCGGTCCCGGATACTGTTGCACGGTCCACGTTTGGCGAGCCTCTTCCGAAAACATTCCACGACGTTCTGTGGGCCGATCTGGAATATTCGGGGATTCTCGATCTGGTCAGTCCGAGCTTCTATCCACTTCAAATGCCGAGCCAGCCGAACGAGCTGAAAGCCGAAGACTGGTCCGCAGCCCCGGCCAATGCTTACATGGTAGCTTACGGCAACCTGACGACCGACGGATCGAATCTGGCTTTCGCGGGATTTCTTTCCGATGTGCGAAACCCCTCGGCTCCGCTCGCGTTGCAAAAAATCTATCGCGGGCCCGCGACGGACGCCGGCGCGCGAAAGCTCGCGCACCAATTTGCGGACGACATCGTTGCGGTGCTCAGCGGCGGCCAGCCCGGCATCGCGCAAACGCAAATCGCCTTCGTGAGCGGGCGCAGCGGCAACAAGGAAATCTGGGTGATGGACTATGACGGCGCGAACCAGCAGCAACTGACGCATCTGAAAACGATCTCGCTCACGCCCCGGTGGTCGCCAGACGCCACGCGGATCGCCTTCACATGCTTTGCGCCCGTTCGGGGCGTCACGTCCGCGCAAATCTGCATTTATTCGACGGTTTCCAACCGCATGATCGCTTTTCCGCGCTATCGCGGCACGAACAGTGCGCCGGCGTGGTCCCCCGACGGATCGCAGATCGCATTCACATCGAGCCAGAATGGCGATCCCGAGATTTACGTTGCCGACATCGATGGAGCGCGACTGCACCGCATCACATTTGCAGCAGGGGTGAGCACATCACCCGCGTGGAATCCGAAAACCGGGAAACAGATGGTTTTCGTCAGCGACCGCGGCGGCGTGCCCGTGCTCTACCTTTCGAACTCCGACGGCTCGAACGTCGAGAAACTCGATTTGCCAGACATGGGTTACGTCGTCGATCCGGCGTGGTCGCCGAACGGCCAACTGCTCGCGTTCAGTTGGCGGCGTCCCAGCGGCAATTACGACATCTACGCGATGGACATCGTGAGCCATCAATTGGTCGAGTTAACGCGCGACGCGGGCCGCAACGAGCGCCCCAGTTGGGCTCCGGACGGCCGCCATCTTGTGTTTGAATCGACGCGCACTGGCACGCGCCAGATCTGGACGATGCTGGCGGACGGCAGCGAGCCGAAGCAGTTGACCTTTCAAGGCCAGAGCGAATCGCCCAACTGGTCACCGAAATGATCAGGAAGAGGAACATGGATGGACGGAAGGCGCGGCACTTGACACTTCGAGTTCGTTCCATGCAATTTGGGTTTCGTCTAGCTCGCACGGAAACGCCATAAGGAGGCAGCCCATGCGGTCCGGTAATTTTCAAAAGTTTGCACTGCTGCTCAGTCTCTTCTCGGCCGCCGCAGTCATCGGCGGTTGCAAACACCAGGTTCCTGCCACGGCGCCCGCTCCGGCTCCGGCACCCGCCGTGCCGCCGACGGTGACTTTGAATGCGTCACCGGCGTCCGTGAATCCGGGGCAAACGGTGACGCTGTCGTGGTCATCCACCAATGCCACGGACCTCAACATCGCGCCGGAAGTAGGGAAAGTTGCGCCGCAGGGATCGACGCCGGTCAATCCGACGCAATCCACGACCTATACGATCACGGCCACGGGATCGGGCGGCAGCGCCACTGCGATCGCCCACGTGGATGTCGCCTCAGCCGCTCCGCCTCCGACTGCTGCACCGGCGCAGGCGCCAAACCTGAGCGATCTTTTCGAGCAGAACGTGAAGGATGCGTACTTCGATCTCGATAAGTCCGATCTTCGCGACGATGCGCGCAGCGCCTTGACGAAGGACGCGGAGTTTCTCCGATCGTATCCGGACGTTCGCGTCCTGATCGAAGGCCACTGCGATGAGCGAGGCTCGACCGAATACAATCTCGCTCTCGGCCAGCGGCGCGCCGAAGCGGCAAAAAACTATTTAATCTCGCTCGGCATCACCGCGGGACGGATCGATTCGACAAGCTGGGGCAAGGAGCGTCCGTTCTGCACCGAGCACGATGAAAGCTGCTGGCAGCAGAATCGGCGCGCCCACTTTGTCCTCGCTCACTAGTTGAATAATTGCGCCGGTGGGGGCTGCTGGGAGCACCGAGTCGCTGCCGCCGGCGCGCGGGCGTCGCGAAACTGCGCGGGCCGCGATCGACAATCTAGCCGGTCTCATATCTTAAAGGAGGAACACCTGTGCGCACACGATGGATGGCGCTCGCATTCGGGGCAATATTTTTCGGGGCACTGGGCGGAGCGCTTCTTGCGCCGCAGCCAGCCGGAGCCGTCTCAAAGGAAATGATCGAGCTTCAGCAGCAGGTGGCCCAAATCCTGCAGGGACAGCAGGACCTCCGCAGCGCGGTGGACAGCAACAACGCGTCGCTGAAGACGCTCGTCCAGCAGTCGCTCGATTCCGTGAACAAGCTCAGCGGCGAAATGGGCTCGCTGCAAAAGTCCGTGCAGGAGGTGCAGGCCAACACCGGCGCGCGCATCGACACGATGACGCAGCAGACGCAAGGCCTCTCCGACAACTTGCAGGACGTGCAGGCGCGCGTGGGAAAACTCTCACAGCAGCTGACCGACGTGCAAAACCTGCTGCAAAGCATCGACGCGAAAGTTTCGGGCGGCGCGACGGCTAATCCCGTCGCCGCAGGCGGCCCCGGCGGCGTACCTTCCGCCGCGAATCCACCGGTACCGGCGATGCCGCCGATCTCCGCAGACACGCTTTACCAGAATGCGCTGCGTGATTTCACGGGTGGAAAATATGATCTCTCGCAGCAGGAGTTCTCCGATTACATCAGGAACTTCCCGTCGAACGACCTCGCCTCGAACGCGCAGTTCTACCTCGGCGAAGTCGCGTACGCGCAGGGCGATTTCAAGGGCGCGATCGCCGCGTACGACACGGTGCTCGTGAACTACCCGAAAAGCTTCAAGCTGGCGGCCTCCCTGCTCAAGAAAGGATTCGCAGAACTCGAGTTGGGCCAGAAAGCCAGCGGAACCCGCGATTTGCGCGAAGTTACTCGTCGCTTTACAGGGTCGGACGAAGCGCGGCGCGCCCAGGCCAAACTGCGCGAGATTGGCGTGACTGCCGCGCCCCACTCCTCTCACTAGAAGCGTGGCTTAGGCGCGCAGAAAGTCCGCCTGCCAATCCTTGACCAACTGCTTGATCGCCTTGCGGTCGGTCAGCTTGCCGTCGAGCACCTTGCGCGCCAGTTCTGGCAGCTCGGCGTCGCCCGCAAACCGCAGCGCGACAAGCTGGCCTACCTCGAACTCCGGAATTCGCGCGCGCAAATCCTGCGGAAGTACCTGCTGCATGCGCAACCGCATTTCGAGCCGGATCACGCGGTCCTGCACCGTGAGCGCGAATACCCGCGCAGTGAATGCGAGCAGGAGCAGCGCGACCGCCACCAACAGCGAAATCACGCGGTCGACCGAGAATGCGTGCACGAGGCGGTAAATTGACCATCCCAGATTCAGCAGAAAAATCGGCAGCACGACAAAATGGAATGCCGGAATGGACTTCGCGTGATTCGCGAAGTTTTGTGTCTGATTCATGGATAACCCTCCGACGAAAGGCAATGCTCGCGCGCGGATTCTAGCAGATGACGACGCAGCACATCGCCCGCCGCTGGCCTCTCCGATACGTGGCTTCAATTCCCTCCTGGCTCCGTTTGGGCTATACTCCTGCGCATGTCAGTCAACAAAGCTATTCTCGTGGGGCGCCTGGGGCGCGATCCTGAAACTCGCTATACGTCCGGCGGTCAGGCCGTCGCGAACTTCACTCTCGCGACCGATGAAACGTTCAAGGACCGCGCTGGCGAGCGCCAGAAGCGGACCGAATGGCACCGAATCGTTCTGTGGGGCAAGCTCGCGGAAATCGCGCAGCAGTATCTCAAGAAAGGGATGCTGGTCTATGTGGAGGGCCGCATCCAAACCCGCCAGTGGGAAGATAAGCGCGACGGCCAGAAGCGCACCACCACCGAAATCGTCGGGAACGTGATGCGCATGCTCACGTCTCGCGCCGAAGGCGCCGCTGCGGGAGCGGGTGCGAGCGCGGGCGGCGGCATGAGCCACGGCCGCTCAGCCGATGCCGACTTTGATGTCGCCGGCCCCGGACCGGAAGAGTCCGCTCCGTCAGGCCCCGAAATTTCCGACGAAGATATTCCCTTTTAGTCTTTGCTGTCAGGCCAGCCGGAGGAATTTCTTCAGGCTTACTTCTTCGCTCCGTTGCCGCCAGATGGGGCCGCGGGCGCGGCGCCCGCGATGGTATCAAGCTGATCGTCATCCAGCACCGGCAGAGTGGGCAGCACTTCCGAGGCGATCGAGCGATGCTGAATCATCACGTCTTTCCGCATCCTGCCGTCGCGGAACTCCACAGCGCGCTTGGCATATTGCGCGATGTCCGCCTCGTGCGTGACGATGATAACCGTCAGGCCGTGGTGGTCGTTTAGGTTCTGCAGAATCTCCATAATTTCCACGCTCGTCCGGCTGTCGAGATTGCCCGTCGGCTCGTCCGCAAGCAGCAGCGAGGGATTGTTGACGAGGGCGCGCGCGATCGCCACGCGCTGCTGCTGTCCGCCCGATAGCTGCGACGGAAAGTGGCCCGCTCGATCCGCTAGTCCCACACGCTTCAGCGCTTCCTCCGCGCGCTTGGCGCGTTCCTCAATTGGGACCCCCGCGTAGATTGTGGGCAGCTCCACGTTCTCAAGCGCCGAAGTTCGCGACAGCAGGTTGAACTGCTGGAAAACGAACCCGATCTTGTGGCTCCGGATTCCGGCAAGCTCAGCCTTCGTGTGCCCCGAGACATCCTTCCCGTCGAGGTAGTAATGCCCTTTCGTCGGCTTGTCGAGGCAGCCAAGGATGTTCATCAGCGTCGATTTCCCGGACCCCGACGCGCCCATCACTGCGACGAACTCTCCCGGATAGATTTCCATCGAGACGCCGCGCAGGGCGTTCACCTGGATTTCGCCGAGATCATACGTCTTGTAGATGCCGTCCAAACGGATCGTCGGAACGGCTCCCGCGGGGCGGTTCGCAGGGACAGGAGACGAGTTTTTGGCTGTCGTTGAGTTCGGATCCATAGGGTTCGGCTGGGTACAATGATCCTGACGAGATGCTGAGTCCGCTTGCGAATTTTCCCGGCGAGCCCGGTACGCCGAGCCTGAATGTCGAGGCCCGGCTGCGGATTGAGCCGCCGCTCCGCTAGTGCGCCGCTGCTGCGGCAGCGGCCGCGGCGTCCTTCTTCCGCTGCTCGTCCAGTTGCCGCAAGAAGTCGTCGAACTTCGTCTGCTGTTCCGGAGTCAGCACCGCCCGAATATTGGCACGTCCCTGCTGCCGGATCTGCTCCCGAGTGGGATCAAGCGGCGCGTAAAGCGCCTGCCACTTCGCGCGTGTGTCGTCGATTGCAACGACGACCTGCTTCTGCTGCTCCGGCGTCAAACGAAGCCGCTGCGTGAGATCGTCCACCACCTGATCGCGAGTCGGCTTGGTGTTGGGAACCGGTTGCTGTCCCAGAACGCGCTCGTCCCACAGATGGTTGCCCACTCCTCCTAGAAGCGCACCCAGCAGAAACACCACCAGTACGAGACCCGCTGCTTCCAGTCGTGCCTTGTTAGTTGCCATGATTGGATTCCGCCACCATCATCAGGACCTCGTCTCCGTTTGCCGGCAGATTCGCCGGGTCAGGAGAGAAGAGATCACTTACACCTGTGAGACGCGTAGAACTGGCATTCGGTTGCGGGCGGTGGCCCCATCCAGCGTCGTACGTCACTAGAAGTGCTAGCGCCAGTGACGCCGTCGCTGCAACGCGCCACGCCAGCGAAACGAACGGCTGCCACAACACGCCGCGGTCCTGCTCTGCTGCGCGTATCCGCGCCATAACGATTCGCGCAAATGCAGGCCCGGGATCCGCAGACGGCTCCGCAAGCCTCAGCAGGCGCGCGCTTTCCGCGGCCTGCTCGAGCGCGGCGCGGCATCCGGCGCAATTCTTCCAGTGCTCGGACGCCCGCTTGGCGTCGGCAGCGTTCAACTCGTCGTCGAGGTAGTCTTCGAGCAGCGCTTCGTAATCCGAACACGCCGCATTTCCAAGCTCCGTGTCCATTGCCATGGCTTTATCCCTTCCTTTGTCCCGCTGAAGCTGTGCCCGCCTTGTTGGCCGTGGCCATCCGGCGGCGATAGACATCCATAATCCGGCCTCGCGCGCGGAACAGTCGCACCTTCACCGTGTTCACATTGAGTTTGAGGATTTCGGCCAGCTCTTGCACTGAAAATCCTTCCACTTCCTTCAATACCAGTAACTGGCGGTCTTGCTCCGGGAGCGCCGAAAGCATCCGTTCGAGCAACTCCCGTGTTTCCGCCCGCTCGTTCGGACCCTGGGGCGGCCGCTCCGCCGAAACGATTCCATCCAGCCGCGAGACCTGCTCCTCGGATAAATCCGCCTCATACACGAGCGGCCGAACCTTGCGCTTCCTCAAATAATCCCAGCACTCGTTAACTGCAATCTTGTACAACCAAGTCGAAAACGCCGCCCGCTGATCGAACCTTTTGATCCCCAAATACGCCTTGAGGAAAACCTGCTGCGCAACGTCCTGCACGTCCTCCGGCCGGCGAAGAATGCCTCCGACCAGCGCGAAGACCCGCTGCTGGTGGCGCCGCACCAGTTCCTCAAAGGCCGCCTCTGTTCCATTTTGAGACAGCCGCACCAACTCCCGGTCTTCCTGCTTTTCTCCGCGTACAAGTGGGAGACTGAGCGCAGGTGCGCTGGCTGCCATACTCTTTGGGACGTTGCTCATTCGCGTTCGGTTACGCCAAAAAAAGGCTGAGTTCCTTGGTATTTTTTCTTGCGGGTGTCACTAGTCCATGTAACAATACCCGCCATGATAATCGGCGAACGCATTCGATTGCTACGCGAAACAAAAAAACTTTCCCAGGGCGATATCGAGAAGCGCACGGGTCTGCTTCGTTGCTATATCTCGCGCGTCGAGAACGGACATACCGTTCCGGCGATCGAGACGCTTGAAAAGCTGGCGCGAGCCATGGAAGTGCCTCTCTACCAGCTTTTCTACGACGGCGAAGAACCGCCCGTGCTGCCGAATCTTCCGAAGCGCAAGAGCGTGGATGATATCGCATGGGGCAGCACCGGCAAAGAGGCCCGCTACCTGGGCCGTTTTCGCCGGCTCCTCGGCCGCATTGAAGAAGGCGACCGCAGGCTGCTGCTTTTCGTAGCACAGAAAATGGCCAACCGCTAGCGGATTACTTTCGCACCCTTTCTCCGCGGCGCGGTCCACCAAAGTTGCCTGACCATCGATTCGAGAGTGCGGGTGTCTCCGCATTGTTCCGATTTTAGCCCATTCGATCCGCATACGTCCTCTATTCCCATTCGATCGTGCTCGGAGGCTTCGAGCTGATATCGTAAACCACGCGGTTGACACCCGGCACTTCGTTCACGATCCGTACGGAGATTCGTTCCAATACTTCCGCGGGCAAGCGCGACCAATCCGCCGTCATGCCGTCGAGCGATTCGACCACGCGAACTGCGATCGCGTCCGCGTAGGTCCGGCCATCGCCCATCACCCCGACGCTGCGCACCGGCAAAAGCACCGCGAATGCCTGCCACACTTTGGTATATAGCCCGGCGCGCTGGATTTCATCCACGACGACTGCATCCGCTCCGCGCAGCCTTTCGAGCTTTTCGCGCGTCACTTCACCCAACAATCGCACGGCCAGGCCCGGTCCCGGGAACGGCTGCTTTACGAGAATCTCTTCCGGCAGACCGAGTTCCCTGCCGATCTGGCGCACCTCGTCCTTAAACAAATCGCGCAGAGGCTCGATCAAAGCAAACGGCATGTCGGCAGGCAAACCGCCGACATTGTGGTGCGACTTGATCACCGCGGAGGGTCCCTTCACGGAAACCGACTCGATCACGTCCGGATACAGCGTCCCCTGGACGAGAAACTTGATCGGCAATCCGCCTTGCGTCGACGCGACGAGTTTCCGTTCCTCTTCCGCGAACACGGCGATGAACTCGCCGCCGATGATTTTCCGCTTCTGTTCCGGATCGGTGACGCCTCGCAACTTGCCAAGAAATCTTTCCGATGCATCCACGCCGATCACGTTGAGGCTCAGCCGCTCGCGCAGCATTTCCAACGTGTCGCGGAATTCATTTCGGCGCAGCAGCCCCGTATCGACGAATACGTTCGTCAGGCGATCGCCGATTGCCCGCTGAACCAGCGCCGCGGCTACGGTCGAATCCACCCCGCCGCTCAGCGCGCAGATGGCGCGAGCGCCTTCAGCCTGTTTGCGGATCGATTCCACTGTCTCGGCGATGAATCCCGCGCGATTCCAATTCTTCTCCGCGGCGCAAATCCCGAAAACGAAATTCGCGAGGATATCCGTGCCGCGCTCGGTGTTATTCACTTCGGGGTGGAACTCGACGCCGTAGAATCCGCTGGCCTCATTTTCGATCGCCGCCATGGCATTCTCCGTCTGAGCCGTGCGGTGAAATCCTACCGGCAGGCCGACGACGTGATCCCCGTGGCTGTTCCAGGTTTTCAACTGCGCCGGCAAGCCTGCAAACAGCTTCGAATCGCGTTCGATTTCAAGCTTCCCTGGGCCGTATTCCCGGCGCTCGGCGCGCTCCACCTTTCCTCCGAGCGTGTACGCAAGCCACTGCATTCCGTAGCAGATTCCGAGAACGGGCACGCCTAGCTGCAACACTTTCGGGTCGCACATGGGAGCGTCTTTGTCATACACGGAACTCGGGCCACCCGACAGCACGATGCCCACCGGTTCCTGCGCGCGGATCTCCGCAATCGTCGAAGTGCACGGCAGAATCGCCGAGAAGACTTGCTGCTCGCGAATCCGGCGCGCGATCAGTTGCGTGTACTGCCCGCCGAAGTCCAAAACAAGGATTCCCCGTTTCGTGCTCACTGCACCTCCGCGCTCTTTCTCCGCCGCCGCTCCGCTATTCGCCGCCATTGAGTTCCCCATGCCTTTCGCAACCCTTAGTGTTTGCCGTGCCCGAAAAGCGACAGATCAATCGCATCCGCCATCGCCTTGTATCCGGCATCGTTCGGATGGAGGTGATCTCCGCTATCGTAGGCGGGCAATGGCTTGGTCGGATGCACCGGATCGTGCACCGCCGCATCGAAATCGATCACGCCGTCGAACGCGCCGCCTGTGCGAACCCAATTGTTCACTGCCTCGCGCTTCGCCTCGGCATCGGGCGACCAGTACGTGGCGCCCTCGAACGGCAACAGCGTTCCCCCGAACACTTTGATTCCGCGCTCATGCGCTCGGTCGATGATCTGCCGCAAGCCGGCGATCACATCGTCGGCGCTGACCGCCTGATCGGCTCCGACATTCGGAATGTTCGAAAATCCGATGTCGTTGATGCCCTCCAGCACGATGATATCCTCGGCCCCGGGCTGCACGAGGGCGTCGCCATCGAGGCGCGCCAACGCGTTGACGCCGATCTGATCGTGCCAGATGCGATTCCCGCTGATTCCGGCGTTGAGCACCGCCAGATCCGGATGCTTCCCCGGCTCGCCGAGAAGCCGCGCTGCAAACTGGCTGGGCCAGCTCTTGTCCGCGTCGACCGTGGACCTCGCTCCGTCCGTGATGGAATCGCCGAACGCAACGATGGCTGCGGCATCCTTGGGCGCCACCACGTCCACGCCTTCGAGGAAATACCACGCCGCTTGCTTCGTCGCATCCGGAATATCCGGCTTCCCGGAGAAGTCTCCCGGTCCGGAAATGTACGTCGTGTGCAAGCCGGTCGAATGCCACGTCGGGATTCCGGTCTTTCCCGGCACGAAGATGCTGATCACCAAGTCACCCAACTGCGGTACCGCGAAGTCGACGGGATCGCTCAGCACAGCCGCGCCCGGCGGGATCGTGATCGACGCCCGCCCACTAAACGCGAGCGCTCGATCCGACGCCGGCACGATCGCGCTTCCGCCTGCGTGCAGCGCGATGTGAGCAGCTCCGATCCTCAACGGCGCCGCGCCATAGGCGTTCGATAGCTTCACGCGCGCCTGCGTGCCGCCGATGCTCGTACGCACCACCATTCGAATCGTTTGGTTTTCAAACCCTTCGGACGGCATCGAGCGGCCGGCGAAATTGACCTGCCCCTGCATCGAGGAGCTCCACGTGCCGATCCAGCGCTCACCAACGCTCTTCTGCGCGTGCGCACTCGGAGCGATCAGGACCGCCGCAAAGGCGAGAGCGAGGATCCCTTGCCGCCAGAACGTCCGCCGCACAATCCGCATTGGCTGATCTCCCTTCGAACTGAATGGTTTCGGCGCGCGCTACTTCAATACGATATTCACCAGCTTTTTCGGCACCACGATAATCCTTACGATCTCTTTGCCGACTAGCAGCGGCGCAATCCGGGGATCGCTCTGGGCGCGTTCCCTAATCTCTTCCTCACTCAGGCCTTCGTCGACCAGGATTTTGCTGCGCACGCGGCCGTTGATCTGGATGATGATCTCGATCTGCTCTTCGCGCGTCAGATCCTCGCGATAGACTGGCCAGTTTTCCCGGGAGATCGTGCTCGAATTTCCAAGCATTTCCCACATCTCCTCTGCCACGTGCGGTGTCATCGGCGAAAGCATCAGCACGAGGAATGCTAGCACCCGCTTCAACACCACCGGCGAAACGTCCTGATCGAGCGGTTCCTGCGCCGTAAGCTCGTTGACGAGTTCCATAATTAGCGCGATCGACGTATTGAAGTGCCAGCGCGACTCGAAGTCGTTTGTCACGCGCTTAAGCGTCTGATGCGTCTTGCGGACGAGGATTTTTTCCTTAGCCGTCGCGTGCGAGAAATCCGTCAGCGCGTTCCAGTCGATCACGGCGCTCTTCACGCGAGGTCCGTGCTTCTCGATCAGCCGATAGACCCTGTTCAGGAAGCGCGCCGAGCCTTCGATTCCCTGCTCGCTCCATTCGAGGTCTTTTTCCGGGGGCGCCGCGAACAGCGTGTACATCCGTCCCGTGTCGCAGCCGTATTTGTCCGCCATCTCGATCGCGCCCACGAGATTGCCTTTCGATTTCGACATCTTCGCGCCGTCTTTCAAAACCATTCCCTGCGAGAAGAGCCGCTTGACCGGCTCGCGGTGGCCGATCAGTCCAAGGTCGTTCATCACTTTGCAGAAAAAACGCGAATAGATCAGGTGCAGGATTGCGTGCTCGACACCGCCGATGTACTGGTCGATCGGAAACCAGTACGCGGCCTTCGCCTTGTCGAATGGCGCGCGGTCGTCGTGCGGGTCCGTGTACCGATAGAAATACCACGATGAATCGATGAACGTGTCCATCGTGTCCGTCTCGCGCCGCGCCGGTCCGCCGCACTTCGGGCAAGCCACATTCACGAATTCCGCTACGCCCGCCAGCGGCGATTGCCCTTGTCCGGTCAGCGCCACGTTTTCAGGCAGGCGCACCGGCAACTGATCTTCCGGCACCGGCACGATGCCGTCCTTGTCGCAGTAGATCACCGGGATTGGCGTGCCCCAATAGCGCTGCCGCGAGATGCCCCAATCCTTCAGGCGATACGTCGTCTCCGCGCTGCCAAATTTCTTGGCGCTTGCGTCGGCGGCCATTTTCTCGATTGCCTCATCGGACGTAAGACCCGTGTACGGCCCCGAATCGACGACTCGTCCGTATTCCGTGGACGCCTCGTTCATGCGATCGGCGCGCAGCGGCGGTTTGTTGAGCGGCTGGACCACAATCTTCACGGGCAGGTTGTATTTTTCGGCGAACTCGTAGTCGCGCTGGTCGTGCGCCGGCACGCACATCACCGCGCCCGTCCCGTATTCCGCCAGCACGAAGTTCGCGACCCAGATCGGCACGCGCTCGCCCGAAAACGGATTGACTGCGAATCGCCCGGTGAAGAATCCGACTTTCTCGGCTGTGGCGATGTCCGCCGCTTTCACGCTCTTCTGCCGCATGGACTTGAGCTGTGCTTCCATGCCGGAGCGCCCCGGCACGCCATCGAGGAGTCTTTCGAGCTGCGGATGGCCCGCCGCCACAACGATCGCGGCGACGCCGTAGATCGTATCGATGCGCGTGGTAAAGACTTCGAGGCCCGGAGCGTCCGCACCCGCAACGTCGAAACGCACGCGCGCCCCGCGAGATTTCCCAATCCAGTTCTGCTGCATCACCAGCACGCGCTCGGGCCATCCGCCCGCAAGCTCGCCAACGCTATCGAGCAGCGCATCGGCGTATTGCGTGATGCGCAGGAACCACTGCTCGATCTCCTTCGCTTCCACGGGAGTCGTGTCGTGCTGCCAGCAGAATCCGTCGATCACCTGCTCGTTTGCGAGCACGGTCTTGCACTCCGGACACCAGTTCACCCGGCTTCGCTTGCGATAGGCCAGGCCGCGCTCGAGCATGCGCAGGAAAAACCACTGGTTCCAGCGGTAGTATTCCGGCTCGCAGGTCGAAATCTCGCGGCTCCAGTCGTAGCTGAAGCCGAACCTGCGGCACACCGCTTTCATCTGCGCGATATTCGCGTTGGTCCACTCGCGCGGAGGCGTGCCGCGCTTGATGGCGGCGTTCTCCGCGGGCAGGCCGAATGCGTCCCAGCCGATCGGGTGCAGCACGTTAAAGCCGCACATTCGACGGTAACGCGCCACCGCGTCGCCAATCGTGTAATTCCGCATGTGGCCCATGTGCAGCGTGCCGGAAGGATACGGCAGCATCTCGAGCAAATAGTACTTCGCGCGAGAAGCGTCGCCATCCTCCGCGCGAAACGCGTCCTGCTCCTCCCACACCTTTTGCCATTTCGCTTCGATTCGCTGTGGATCGTAATCAGCCAAGTTCACTTCCCCCGTGGTCTTTTATTTTTTCGCCGCGCGCCGGCCTTCATTTTGCTCGCCGTTCCCTTCTTGTGGCGCGGCTTCATCCCGTCCCCCGTCGCACGCACCACGCGCCCGGTGAGCCTCCACAACGCCGCGACGTTTCGCTTGTCGTCACCCGGCTTATCGATCGGCGTCTCCAGAATAAATGCGCGCCCGGCAAGAAGCGGATGATTCAGGATTCTGCCAAAAGCCTCGAGCCCGATCTTGCCTTTCCCGATGTGCTCATGCCGATCGACGCGCGACCCGAGCGCCGTCTTCGAGTCGTTCATGTGGACGACAGCCACGCGCGCGAGCCCCAGCGTTCGGTCGATTTCCGCTAGCGCCGCGTCCCATCCTTCTTTCGTGCCAATGTCCCACCCCACCGCAAACGTGTGCGCCGTGTCGATGCAGACTCCGAGCCGCAGCTCGGGGCAGGCGTCGACGATGGCTTTCAGTTCCTCAAACTTAGAACCGATCGAGCTTCCCTGCCCGGCCGTGTTTTCGAGCAGGATTCGGAGTTCGCCGAGCCTCAATCCTCGCGCTGCCTGTTTCAGCCCCTGCGCGATTGCCGCAATCGCCGCGCCGCTGTCGCTTCCTTGCGCGCTCCCCGGATGCAGCACCAGAAAGTCCGCTCCCAGCGCGATGGCTCGCACGATCTCCTGGTGGAACGCTTGCACGGAGCGCGTCCGCAGCACGGGATTTGGCGACGCAAGATTGATCAGATAATTGCAATGGATGACGAGCGGCCCGAGTCCCAGTTCGCGCCTGCGCTGGCGAAAGCGTGCCGCTTCCACCTCGGAGATTCGCGAACTCCCATGCCCCCACATTCTCGGGCTCGACGAAAATATTTGCAGCGTATTCGCACCCAGCCCGTGCGCGATGTCGAGCGCCCTTGCAATGTCGCCGGCGATGGAGGTGTGGATTCCTATGCGGAGGCTGCCGTCTTTCCAGGCGGGAATTTCGGGTGCGGGTGGCGGTTCCGGGCGGTATTCGTCTGAGGCGTCGTAGGTTAACGTGCTCTTGTCGTTTTCTTCCGACATTCCCTCAGGGTTTTCTCGAAGTCTCCCTGCACCAAACCGCGTGGCATCATTTTATCGGAAAGGAGCCGGGCGTGCAAACCGCGTGTCCGAGGGCCATCGGCGGAATTTTCGCGCCATCGAGGGATTTTTTCTCTCCTGCCCGCATCCTCTGGTGCTATGATTTTCTCGCCTGCAGTGATCGGCGCGGTCGCCAAGTGGTAAGGCAAAGGTCTGCAAAACCTTTATCGGGGGTTCGATTCCCCCCCGCGCCTCCAGAATCCTTCTCGCTCCACCCCGCGTTCAACAACTGCTAATTGCAATCCGAACTGCGAGTTCTTCGGATTTGTCGTTTCTCGCGATTGGGGTACGCAGCTGTCCGAAAATCCGCGTCGATGTTTCCCATTTCAGGATGTTGCTCGCGCGAATTGTTCCAGATTGAATCTCTCAAGCGCGGTCGGATCAGCTTCACCGTAGCTCATCCATGTTAGAAATCTGTGAGTTCCCGACACCCCGCTCATTGGAACGGCTCGTGCTCTCTTCGGCCAAGACGACACGAATCGTCATGGCCTCCTCGTATGAGGCGCCAACGAAAAGAATGGAGGGTTGCCGTGAAACTCAAGAGAATCGTCGCGGTGAGCGTGCTCGTTACCTTGCTCTTGGCAATATCCGGCCGGGCCGAGGCAAGCCCAAAGCTGCATTTTTTGAAGAGCAAGAAGTTCTGGCACACGACCGCGGTCATGGTTGTGCCGACCGCAGCATCGGGTATCCTAGCGACCTGGCCCACCACATACGGCACATTCCCCAGGAACCCGAATGGACCGGCAGTCGCGCCCGCGCAACCAAAGCGGCCGCACTAATTCACCGAGCGAGCCGCCGGAAAGCCCTACCCAGCTTCACGCTACTCCCGCGTCTCTACACGGGAGATTGACGCGATAGCGATCGGCGAAAATCCACCAGCCTGTCGTTCGCGTCCTATAGCTGCGATCAGTCGGCTTTGCCTCTGCGCCTCTCAATGCGCTAAACTTTCCGTTTCGCTTCATTCCAAGGGAGCCGCTGATGCTCGTCGTGATGCAATCCCACGCGACCGAAGAACAGGTCCGCGCCGTCTGCGACCGGATCGAATCGCTGGGCTTCCGCGCGCACCCGATTCCGGGCGCAGCCCGCACGGCGATCGGCATTACGGGTAACAGCGGCAGCGTAGACACGGGCTCACTCGAATCGATGCCGGGCGTGGTCGAATGCATCCCGGTTAGCAAGCCCTACAAGCTCGTCAGCCGTGACGTGAAGCAAGAAAACACGGTCGTCAGCGTCCCGACGCCCTCCGGCGACGTCACCTTCGGCGGCAGCGCGGTGGCGATGGTCGGCGGCCCGTGCGCCATCGAAACCCGCGAGCAAGCGTTCGCCGTCGCCGAGCGCATCCGCGACGCGGGCGCGCGCCTTTTTCGCGGCGGAGCGTACAAGCCGCGCACCTCGCCTTACAGTTTTCAAGGCCTCGGCGAGGACGGCCTGAAAATCCTCACGGAAGTGCGCGATAAATTCGGCCTCGGCATCGTCACCGAAGCAATCGACAACGAATCACTCGATCTCGTTGCAAAGTACGCGGACGTGATCCAGATCGGCGCGCGCAACATGCAGAATTTCTCGCTGCTCAAGCGCGCCGGCCGCGCCCGCAAACCCGTCCTCCTGAAGCGCGGGATGTCCGCGACGCTCGACGAGCTACTGATGGCCGCTGAGTACATCATGTCCGAGGGCAACTATCAGGTGATTCTCTGCGAGCGCGGGGTTCGCACGTTTGCGGACCACACGCGCAACACGCTCGACCTGAGCGTCATTCCGGCCGTGCAGCGGCTCAGCCATCTTCCGATCGTCGTCGATCCGTCGCACGGCACCGGCCGGCGCAACAAAGTGCTGCCGCTTTCGCGCGCCGCGGTCGCCGTCGGTGCGGATGGCCTGCTCGTCGAAGTGCACCACGATCCCGCGCACGCGCTCTCCGATGGGCCGCAGTCCATCCTGCCCGATGAATTCGACCGCCTCATGCGCGAGGTGCGCGATATCGCCGCCGTCCTCGGGCGCACGCTGAATTGATTCCCGTGCCAACCGATCAACGGACTGCTCACACGTTTCCAACCGCATGAAGCTCCGCCTCAACTACCGGCTCGTGCTCGTCATCACGGTTCTCGGAATTCTTGCTGTCGGCGAAGTGGCGCGCGAAATTCGCCCGTCGTTCCTCCGCCCCGGACTTCACCTATTCGCGTACGTCGGCAATACGGCGGACGGCACACTCAGCGCAATCGATCTCGTAAAACTGTCTCCCGCTGCGACAATCCCCGTGGGCCCCGAGCCGAGTGGAATTCGCGCGAATCCGGTGCGAAAGGAAATATGGGGCTTGAGCTCGGGCGGCGGCTACGCATGGGTCCTTGACGTGAACACGAATCAGATCGTCGCGCGCATTCCCGTCGGCGCAGCGCCATTCGCGCTCGATTTTTCGCCGGATGGGTCGCGCGCCTACGTCGCGGCCTCCGGTTCGAATGCCGTCGTGGCCATCGACTGCGCGTCGCGCCAGATCGTCGCGCGCGCCCGTGCCGGCCGCCGCCCCTGGATTGCTCGCGTCTCGCCGGATGGGAAGATTCTCATCGTCTCGAACCGAGATGACTCCACTGTCTCCATTCTCGACGCGAATTCGCTCGCTTCGCGCGGCGTCGTTGCCGTCGCGCCCGCCCCGGAGCAGATCGCCATTCTGCCGGACGGCTCGAAGGCCTTCGTCACCTCCGGCACGCAGGATCAGATTTCCGTGGTGGATTTGAAGCGAGCGGTGCTGCTCGCGAACCTTTCGCTCGGCGGCGCGCCTGACTCTCTCTTGCTGAAACCCGATGGTGGCGAGCTGTACGTCCCGTCGAGCGACGCCCACGGCCTGCTCGTCATCAACACGCAGACCGATGAGGTTGCCGATTTCCTGCTTCTCGGAATGGCCCCGACGGCCGCTACTCTCGATGCCGACGCGCAGACGCTCTACGTTTCGGACTCTGCGGCCGGCCACATCGTTCCCGTCGCGATCCAAACCCGGCAGCACGCCGCCCCGATCTCCGTGGGACAGTCCCCGCGAATCTGCCAACTCACGCCCGGGGGAGACATGCTCGTGGTGGTCGATACTGCGTCGGACGAACTCGCCGTTATCCGCGCGAAAACATCCAGCCTGGTCACGCTCATCCCAACCGGCTCGCGCCCGCGCGACCTCGCGATCAAGGTTTTCTAGCCGCGAGAATTAGCCACGGAGGCACAGAGACGCAGAGGCAAAGGACAATGACGTGAGTTTTGATTCATGAACCGTGGTTCGTGCGGAGATTTTGGGTGTTGTTCGGTATCCCCGTCGGCTTTTAAGTTGTTACTATTCCTTCCTCCGTGTCTCTGTGACTCTGTGGCAAATCCTAGTCAATCGTCACGGTCACTGGAAATGTGCGGGTCAAATTCGGCTGGCCCGTAACCGTGATCGTCGCGCTTACTGTCACGGTGTACGTTCCGGGCGGCGAACCGGGCGGCGGGTCCGCTGGTGCTGCCGCACCCCCTCCTCCGCACGCCGCCATCCCGACGCCCAGTGCGATCAGCAGCGCAAACGTCTGCGCCGTTGCCACAAGGCTGTCGCGACCTGGTGATCGCATTCCCCTCCGTCGCGAACCCTCCGAAGCCGTGCAGATCAGCAGCGCAACCGCACCTAGCATCGCGAGCCATCCGACAAGCGCCATCGTGGGAATCCACGGAGCGTTCGGCGTCTTTCTCCCGGCGAGCAAGCCAGATCCTGTCGGTGTCGATGAGACGACCAGCTGAAAAATCCCGGGATTGGCGGGAGTTATTTGCACGACCGGCGGGTTGGTCGCCGGGGTCGTGGTAATCGTGCAGCCGCCCAGCATCGCTGAGGGGACTGAGCACGAGAGCTGCGCCGACCCGCCGGATGGATCGGATGACGCGACTTCGAGCATATACGTCTCGGACTGGCCGGCGGTGATCGGCTCGCTGATTCCTTGCCCCGGCGTGACGTTGAAGCAAAAGTCGACGGCCGCGCCGCTCAGTGGAATCGCATGGGGGCTGCCGGGCGCGTTGTCCATCAACGAAAGCGTTGCGCTCCGAGGTCCGCTCATCGTGGGGCACATCGACGCGGGCTGGAACGCAACGCTAATCGAACATGTTCCGCCCGGCAGCACACTCGTTCCCGTACAAGAGTCCGTGCTGATGACGAAATCACCCGCATTCGCTCCCGATTTGCTTACGGATGTAATTGTCAGCGCCCCAGCGTATTGGCCGCTGCTGCTGTTGGTCACGACGATGGGCTGCGGCGTCCCGGGATCGCTCGCGAGCTGGCTGCCGAAATTGATGCCGGTCGGCACCGAGATCGAGGCCTGCGTTGCCGATCCGGAAAGCGCCACCGCAGCAGGGTTGGCACCCGAGATATTCAGCGTAGCCGAACGAGCGCCCACCGCCGTCGGCTGAAACGAAACACTAATCTGGCAGCTCCCGCCCGCGCCCAGCGTCGTGCAGGTATTTCCGGCCACGATAAAAACAGACTGATTCGCGCCCGAAATCCCCACGTTGCCGATCGCTCCGGACGTCCCGCCCTTGTTCGTCACGGTGACCGCCTGCGAGTCGTTTACGCTGCCGCCTACGCTCTGGGACGCAAACGTGAGGCTGTTCGGCGAAACGACCAGATTCGCTGGAGCCACTGTCGCAGTGCCCGTTCCATTGAGCGCGACTTGCTGCGGGCTCCCGGCGGCGTTGTCCGTGAAATTCAGAGTCGCGTTTCGTGTTCCCTCGGCCTGCGCCGCGAACTGGACCGCCACAATGCAGCTCGCGCCGATGGCAAGCGTCTCGCCGCCGATGGGGCACGTCGTGCCGCCCGCCGCAATTGGAAAATCCTGCGAGTCCGCGCCAGTCATTGAAATGCTCGCCAGGCTGAGCGCCACGCTTCCCTCATTCGTGAGCGTCACGCTCCGTGCCCCGCTCGACGATCCTACCGGCTCGCTCGCGAAACCCAGGAACCCCGACGAAACGCTCGCCACCGGCGCTGGCGGCGTCCCGGTTCCCGAGAGCGTCACGACCTGCTCGGCATTCGCGGAGTTTCCGGAATTGTCGAAGAAATCGACTTCGGCTTGAAACGACCCCGTGGCTTTCGGCGCAAATTCGATCTCCAAGGTGCAACTTCCTCCAGCTGCCACGACAACGTTGGAGCCGCACGATCCCCCAACCGGATCAAACTGGGCTACGTCTGGGCCGTTCACGTTAAGATTCGAGAATGAGAGCGGCTGGCCTCCCACGTTGGAGACGGTGATGGTCTGACTATTGCTCGCGGAGTTTTCCGGCTGGCTTCCGAAATTGAGGCTGGTCGGCGATATAGCCGCGAGCGCGGCCGTCCCCGCGCCCGCCAGTTCCAGAAGTTGAGGGCTTCCCGGTGCGTTGTCCGTGAACGACACTGCGGCGGCCTCCGGGCCTCCCTGCGAAGGGGTGAACGTCACCTCGAACGAACATCCCTGCGGATTCCCCGGACTGATCGTCTGCCCCACGCAATTCTGGCCGCTCACCGAAAAATCTGCGGCGTTGGCTCCCGTGATCGCGATACCTGAAATGAGCAGCGGCGCTTCGCCTCCGTTCAGCACGACCGCGAACTCTGGCACGCTTGCGCCTGCGCCCGAAAAATTCAGTCGCCCCGCGGTTTCGGCGCTGAAATATACGCTCGGCAATTTCGCACTGCTTTCCTGGATTTCGGCCACGAACGCATCACCCGCGGGAGGCAATTCCAGGCAACTCGCGCAACTCTGCTGGAATCCGTTCACCGGATTCTCGGTGGTAACCGCCGTCGGGAAACTGCCCGATGTCGTGGCGCCTGCGACGTATACGTGCCCCGCGTCATCCGCTGCCACAGCGTTCGCGGCCGCAACGGCGCTGCCGCCCGCCGGCGAAGTCCCACCGAGCGGCGTCGCATAAATCAGCGAAGCCGCTCCCGGCGTAGTGGGATCGATCTTCGCTACAAATGCGTCTCCCGCGCCGTTGAACGGCTGGAGGTTGTCGTGCCAGGGAAAATCCGGAGAGGTCGTCGCCCCGGCAATGTAGACGGAGTTCGGAGCCGCGACGGCCAAGTCCTGCCCTGCATCCGCCACCGACCCGCCCAGATACGTCGCGTAGGCAAGCGAGGTTTGTCCGCTGATGGCGTCCTGCGAGACCACAACCAGGAATGCGTTTGACGATGCACTCGCGTGCAGCGAAGCCTGGTACGCGGCCGTGGCCCCGCTGGTGGGAAAGTCCGGCGAACCCGTGCTGCCGGTCACGTACGCATTCGGTGTGCTCGCGCTATCCACCGCCACCGCGAGAGCCTCGTCCGCCCCCGACCCGCCGAGCAGTGTCGCATAAACCAAGTCGTTGGCGCCCTGGCTCAACGGTGACAGCTTCATCAGGAATCCGTCTGTTGCGCCGCCGCCGTAGACGGATTGCAAAGCGTGCTGCACCGGAAATCCGTTCACCGAATTCGACGTGAAGCCCGCGATATAGATGTTCGGCGGGCTTGCCGCGTCCACGGCGATTCCACCGACGCCCGGTCCCCCTGTCGCATTCGTTCCGAGGTACGAGCAATACTTCAGAGTTGCCGCTCCACCGGCTTGTGCAGGCGGCTGAAAGATCGCCACGAACCCATCGTCGAGCTCGCCGTCCCATGTGGTCTGGAACGCGCCCGCCGTGACCGGCAGGTCCGCGGATGCCGCATGTACGGGCGTCGTTAAGGTGTCCGATGCAATGTAAACGTCGCCCGAAGCATCGAGCGCAATCCCGCCCGTGCCGTTCTTCGACTCCGCACCGCTCCCACCGAATAGCGTCGAGAAAACGAGTAGCCGTCCCGTAGGATCGAGTTCGCTCACGGTCACATCGTTGCCGTAACCGCTCGTGACTCCGCTGGTCGCCACGCTCGCGTCAGTGACCGGGAAATCCGTCGAAGTCGTGGTCCCAGTGATTGCGACGTCTCCCGAAGCGTCGATCGCGATCAACCCCCCGGACTGCGTGCCGCTGCCGCCCAGAAAAGTGAGATAGACGAGCGAGTTCGCGCCGCTCACCGTCGGATCGATTTTCGCGACGAATAGCTCGCTCGTGCCGTCCGCCGGCCCGACCCGCGCGCCGGATCCCTCCGGAAACGTCACGGTCGAGGTCGTCGCGCCGCCTACGTAAATTTTGCCTGACGCATCCACCGCGAGAGTCGCCGCCGAGTCCGCTCCCGATCCGCCGAGAAAAGTTGCGTACGCCACCGAAAGCGACGGATCGACCACCAGCTCTGCGCTGGCGTCATGCGGACCCACTCGAAAACCGACTGAGCCGTCCGCATGGAGCACGTACGCTGCTTCCACGCGTCTCCTCGCCACGCCCGCGCGCGCGTTTCGAGGCGCGATGCTGGCAACCGGGCAGGGAATGTTTTGCGGTTGCCTTGTCGCCACTTTGCCTTGCCCATCGCTGCGACCGCAGTCGCTTGCAGACTTTCTGTGCCGAACGCGCGCCGCATGTGGGGAAACTCTTCGCGATGTTCGCCCGCGCGTGCTCGATTTCGTGCGTGGGCCGCGCGAGCCGCGAGGTCTCCTCCGCGTGCGCGTCGAAGCGTGCCACGTGCGCGATCGTTCTTCGTACACGACCGGCTTTTTCATCCTGAGTTCGTCCGTGCCGACGCGCATCACCAGATCGCCCGCGCTATCAAGCCGCACGTGCTGCGCCCCGTCCAGCGCGAGCCGCAACCTCGACACATCCGCGCCCGGCGCGATCCGCAAATCGTACTCCACGCCTTCGTCGTTGCCGTAAACCATCAGGCCGGTTCCTCGCGCGACGCTCGCTGCCTCCGCCCGCCCAAAGTGCGGCACGCCCGAGCGCCACGTTCGCTGGTCTTGCCCGATGAAATAATTGCTTTCCCCGCGCAGCTTCTCTTCCCCGTGCCACGCAAGTTCGTGGATGCGCGATTCCTCGCCCCGCGCGCGGCGCCGCGTCGCATTGCCCGACTCGCGAAACCGGATCGCGATCGAATTGTTCCCTCGCGTTCGAACGGCAATGTGATCCCGCATCAACAGAACTGTCAGTCCCTTCCCGCGTCCGACAAATTCGACGCGCGAATCCGTTTGCCCCACATTCGGCTCGAATGTCATCGGAAGGGACACCGCCGCCGCTGTCGAACCCACGGGCACACGCTCGTCGCGCACAGAACCATTGTCATCGCCGTGCGAAATCGGCGCTGCTGCCGGCCTCAGATGCGCGCTTCGCGACACACTTCGGGCGAATCGTGTATCGGCCGGAGTTCTGAGACGGGTTTCATGACTGCCGGGCAGCTTCGCGGCGCCGTGCTGCGTGCCGCTTCGTCCTGCGAGGAGCAAACATGCGCTTCCGGCGAGCGCCAGAAGGCACACCACAAACTGCTTCTTGCTCATTAGGCCCTCCTCCGGAGACGAGCACTTTGTCTCGTCGCCAGGTTGGGCGGCTCAAATCCTGCCGAGCCGACTGCTATTAGTAGTTGGAAATCCCCATCATCCCCTCATTGGGGACGCCGCGAATATCCCGCCGCCGCTCTCGAAAGTCAATATGTGTTACTACTGCCACCCCGTACTATCCGCTTGCCCACGCGAAATACTCTTCCCCGAGCGCCACCCCGAGCACTCCTTCAGGAGGAAGCACATCCACGGGCAGCCCGCCTCTCCATAACGCCACGCTCAGAAGCAACTCCTTGCGTCCGCTCAGGTCGAAGAGCTCCCGCGCGAGGCTCACCTCCAAAATTGCGCCGCAGGCGGCCGATACGACGTTCTCAGCGTGCAGCAGGCACAACCCGCCCTGCTCGACAACGCATCCCGACACCTTCCCGGCCTTCACCAGCAGCGTGATCCGGGTCTCCCGCGAGTCCCACACCGTGATCCGCAATTGGAAATCCGGGATCTCGGCGATCGCGTCGGCGATCGGATCCACGCGCAGCCAGAAATGCTTGTCATCGAATCCGTACTGAAAATCCCCCAGGACGTGCTGCCTCCCGTGCATCGCGCTGCTGCGCAGGTCCGCGGCATACAGCCCCGCGCCGAGCCACTCGAAATAGCTGCTCTCACGTCCATCCACCTTCACGTCCAGAAATGCCGTCGGTACTTCCCGCCGCCCGCGCTCCGGTGCGGTTCGGATCGGATGCGCCAGCGCGTCGGGCACATGCTCGCCCAGCGCATTGTAGATTTCGGACAGGTGCTTCCGATACAGCTCGTCGAATTCAGCGTCGTTTGCCGATCCGTGCTCCGGACCGTACCACCAGCACCAATCGCTCCCCTCGGCTGCGAGCATGGCCTCGTATGCCCGCTGGCCCTGTGGCGTCCAGTCCCCGGGCTTCGCGGATTTCGTCAGCGCGCCTCGCGCCTTCGCTCGCTCAAACGCCTCCCGCGCGTCGCGCAGCAGGTCCCACGCGCGCACGTCCTCGGCGTGGCCGATCCATACGTCAAAATTCGCGCTGATCCACGAAGCCGGGAAAATTCCTTCGAGAAGCGGCGCAGTGGGCGCTGCCTCGATAGCCTCGCTCATCGTCAGCGCCTGGATTTCCGGGTCCTGCTGGATCTTCCGGTAGAACTGCCGCAGGAATTCCCTACCGTTGCCCGGATAGTATTCCCACGCGTTCTCACCGTCGAGAATCAGCGCGATAGTCGCCGTTCGTCCAGCCGGCTCGCGGTCTCCTATCGCGCGGATTCGTCTGTGCAGATCATCCGCGGCCGCTCCCGCGTCCATCCGGCTGTAGACGAACCCCACGAGATCGGACACGTAGTGGTCGCGGAAGAACCCATACATTTCCTTCTTGCCCCGCTGGAACTTCCAAGGCGTGTATAACTCCGGACCGTTCTCAGGATATCCCTCCGCGTCGCGCCAGAATCCAATATTGCGCGTCCGCCCGAGCACGCCTTCGTCCGTTGCGAACCACCGGAACCCAAGCTCCAGCGCAATTTCGAGCGCCTCGTCGGACACCGACCCTTCCGATGGCCATAGTCCCACTGGTGGTTGCCCGAACACCCTCTCGTGAAACTGCCGCGCCCTTGAAAGCTGTTCGCGCGCGTCCTGCGGATACTGGAATGGCGGTTGAGGCAAGGGAGTGTGCGGGTTCGATACTCGCGCGATGTCCGTGTCGCAGAGTAACGGCAGAATCGGATGATAGTAGGGCGTGGTCGAGATTTCGATCTGGCCCCGCGCGGCTGCGAGGCGGTACTCTGGCAGGACGGCCGCCAACAATTCGTGCTGTTTCTCGAACAGCACGATCTTGTCCTCTTCCGTGAAATTCGTCCCTTTGTTCGACAGCTCCCGTATTGCCGGATCCTTCGCCAGATACTCCTCGTCGATCCACGCGAGTTGCGAAAGAACTTGCAGATCGCGCCACTCTCGCGGGCTCCAGTGCGCGATGCACGTTTCCGTCCCGCTCGATCGTAGCTGCGCCGCGAGCTCGGCAAATCTCGGCCATCGCTGTACGAAATTGTCGTTCACCTGAAATGCCCGCTCGAGCGCCTCGCGCTTTTCCTCGGGCCTGAGTCTGTCGGCCGGAGCAGAGGCGATCTCGAACCAGGGCTCCTGGAATTGCCCGCTGGCATATTCCTCGATCTGCTCGGCGAGCAGCGGGACGAAGTTAAACGTGGCGTGGACGCTCGGAAACTCCTCCAGAATGTTCACCATTCCCCAGTAATCCTTGAGCGCGTGGAGCCGCGTCCAAGGCAGCAGGTATCGCCCGGTCGCCGGATCGCGGTACTGCGGTTGGTGCATGTGCCAGAGAATTGCCAGGTTTACTCGGCTCAATCGACTGTTCCCGGTGTTAGAATGTGCTCCGCGCTTCTATGCGCCTGCTCGATCGATACATTGCTCGCGAAGTAGTGTCGCACGCCTTCCTTGGCCTGGCTGTCTTTACATTCGTTTTTTTTGTGCCGCAATTGGTCCGCCTGATGGATCTGGTAGTCCGCCACTCGGGCCATATCGGGAGCGTGGCCCTGCTGTTTCTCTGCGTCCTGCCTCCGGCGCTTGGCTTTACGCTTCCGATGGGCGTTCTTCTCGGAGTATTGATCGGCCTGGGGCGTCTCTCTGCGGACAGCGAAATCGTGGCCCTGCACGCCTCCGGGATCAGCCTGCGGCGCTTGCTCTTGCCGATTGGACTCGTCGCGCTGGTCACGGCCGCCGCCACCCTCGTCACGACGTTTTGGCTGAGCCCGGCGTCCCTGCGCACCGCCCGCCGGCTCGAATACCAGCTCCTGTCATCTCAGGCTCCCTTTTCGGTTGTGCCGCGGGTGTTCGATGAGCGCTTTCCGCAGTTCGTATTATACGTGCAGGACGTGGAAGCCGCAGCGACGCACTGGCGTGGTGTCTTTCTCGCATCCTCCGGCAATGCCATGGCCGGTATCGCTCCGAATTCGGGTGGGCCGTCGCAGGAGTCGGCCATTACGATCGCCCACGAAGCGCTCATCATCAGCGGTCCCGCTCCGGGGCAACTGGAACTTCATCTCGGTAAGGGAAGCACTCACGAATACGATCCACGCAATCCGGATCAGTACAACGTCACAACGTTCGGTGAGACCGATATTCCCATCGACGTCTCCGCGGCCAGCTCGCCGCAGAAAGTTATATCGCTTACAGCGGTCGAGCAATCCACCTCCGCGCTCCTCGCCAATCACGGCCCGAACTGGCGCGAAGCGCACGTCGAATTTCATCGCCGCATCGCGTTGCCCGCCGCTTGCATCATCTTCGCCCTGCTGGGTGTGCCCATGGGCGTTCGCCCGCGCCGCGGCGGTCGCGCCACGGGGCTGATCCTTACTCTCGTTCTCGTCGGCGGCTACTATTTCTTCTTTGTGTCCGGAGTTCACTTCGCCGCGCAGGGCCGCCTCGCGCCTTGGCTCGGCGTATGGGCGGCCAACATCGTGGCAACCATCGTGGGCCTGTTCCTTCTGCGGCGCATCGAGAACGTCCGCCGTCCCAGCCGCATCCTCGCGCGCCTCGAATCGATTGCCTCTGGCTGGCGCGCCAAGAAAATTGCCCCTGCGGCGGCTGCGCCTGCGGGAAACGGTTCTCACTCGCTGGCCGCCCACCACGGCGCAGGCATTCGCCAAGCGATTAAGGTCGGCCGGACGATGGCTTTCCCGATGCTGATCGACGTCTATCTGCTTCAGCAATTCTTCTACTATTTCTTGGTTCTTCTCGCGGCGTTCGTCGTGATCTTCGACGCGTTCACATTGTTCGATCTCCTCGCCGACATTGCCCGGAACCACATCTCCGTCGTAACCGTGCTCAGTTATTTCCGCTATCTCATTCCGTTGATGGTCTACCAGCTCGCGCCGCTTGCAACGCTCGTTGCGACGCTGGTTAGCCTCGCGGTCCTCGCCAAGAACAACGAAGTCGTCGCCCTCAAAGCCAGTGGCGTAAGCCTTTACCGCCTTGTGCTCCCGCTCTTGATGGCGGGTTGTCTTGTGGCCGGCGGCATGTTCCTGCTCGACGACTCGTTTCTCCCCTACGCCAACCAGCGTCAGGACGCGCTTCGCAACCAGATCAAGGGCCGCCCCGCGCAAACCTATTTCGAGCCTGCGCGGCAGTGGATCTTCGGCGAGAACGGCAAAATCTATAAATACGAGCTCTTCGATCCCGACCGCCAGCTCTTCGGCGGCCTGAGCGTCTTCGAACTCGACCCTGACACATTCCAGATGCGCCGCCGCGTTTTCGCCACACGCGCCACGTGGGAGCCGAGCGAAAGCGCATGGGTTCTCACCGGAGGGTGGGTGCGCGATTTTGACAGCGACGGCCACGTGCTCCGCTACGAGCCTTTCACAGCGACCTCGCTCCCGGAACTCACCGAGCCGCCCGGCTATTTCCGCCGCGAAGTCCGCCAGTATTACCAGATGAACTGGCGCCAGCTCGGCGAGTACATCGCCAGCCTCCGCCAGGCCGGCTTCGATACCGCGCGGCTCTCAGTACAGTGGCAGAAAAAGTTCGCATTTCCGCTGATCGCAGCCGTGATCGTATTTCTGAGCGCGCCGTTTGCGTTCCTCGTGGGCACGCGCGGGGCGATCGGCGGACTTGCAGTCGCTGTCGGAATCGGAATTGTCTACTGGGCTGCGGCGGCGCTCTTCGAGGCCATGGGCTCGGTCGGCCAACTACCTCCATTGCTCGCGGGATGGGGACCTGACCTGATCTTCGGCTTTCTCGCCGTCTACTTCTTCCTCAAAATGCCTACGTGACCAGTCCCTCGCCGACGTGGTAGCGCGCCAGTTTCCGGCAATCCGGCCTCGCGGTCAGTGATTCCATAAACAAGCAACTTGCCGTATGCTACCGCGGTTCCGCGAGAGGAGCCGATATGCCCAAATTCCTGATCGAGCGAGAGATTCACGGCGCTGGCGATATGTCACAGCAGCAGCTCCAGGCCGTCTCGGAGAAATCCTGCGCAGTCCTTCACAATCTGGGGCCTGAAATCCAGTGGGTCCACAGCTACGTAACTGGCGATAAAATCTATTGCGTCTATATTGCGCCGAGCGAGCAAATGGTGCGGGAACACGCCCGCCTAGGCGGTTTCCCCGCCAATCGCATCTCGGAGATCAAATCCGTGATCGATCCAACCTCTGCCGAGAAGGCCTGAGCGCGAGCAGCAAGTCCGGCGAAAACGAGAACGGAAGTAGACCTATGGGAGTTGATCTTCATTCCCGAACATCGGTCCGACGGTCTATGGGACGCATAGCGCGCTAGTCGGAATTTCCCATCCTCCGCCGGTAGTAAACAATTGACAACGCCATCCGCACCGTGCCGCTGTCCTTCCGCAATTTTCCCCTAGACTATTCCTACCGGCATTCGTCACAGATGGGGACCAAATATGCTCTCGGCGACTCTCAATTTGGCCATCGTGTCCAGCTCATCCACCGATCTGACGAAGCTCCAATTCTGGGCTGCTGTCGGCGCCGTTGTGGGCGTCGTTCTTTTCGTTCGCGGCTTCATGATGTTTCGCGAAAAGCGCATTATCCTGAACACTCCTTTCTCAAAGATTCGCAGCGCGGCTATGGGACTGGTCGAAGTCAGCGGCTTGGCCAAAGGCCCCCAAACAATTCCCGCCGGGATCACCGGCAAGGCCTGCTACTACTACCGCGCGATGGTCTGGCAATTGAGGGAAGCGGGAAATAATCGCCAATGGAAGAAGATTGTGGACGAAAGCTGCTACGTGCCTTTTTTCGTCGACGATTCGACCGCCAGCGTGCTCGTCGATCCACAAGGTGCCGACCTCGACATCAAATGCAATTTCAAGGATGAAATGGGCAGTTCCTTTTTTCACAGCAGCGACATGATTCCCGAAAACATCGCCAAATTTCTCGGCCGAAACGGAATCAGCCTTGGTGAAAGGACGCGCCTCGAGGAATACTGCATCCCGCCGCAATACCCACTCTTCGTACTCGGCACGCTCGCGCAGACCTCCGGCAGTCCCCAGTGGACGCCGACAGCTCACATTGCCTCGAACCGCGCCTCGCTTTCGTCGCGCATCAGCTTTTTCGGGCCAACAGGTATGGGAGCGCTCCAATCCATCGGCCTGCTTCCCGGGCTCAAAGTCGAACCATCGAGCGTGCAGACTCCGCTCGTCCAGACTCGAATCCAGTCTCCAGTGCCGGCCGCGTCTTCGTGGGCCTCGGTTTCGATCGACGAGCCGGAGATGGCCGCCGTCGGCGGTGTATCCGCGGCGCGCAAATCCGCCTCGCCGACGCAGCCCGCAGTGCAGCGCACCGTATCTTCTGCCGCGACGGCAACGGCCGATCCCGATTCTACTTCGCCCGACGATTCCGCATCGCAGCAAGGCGACCCGTCCGGATTCGATCTGCACCCTGCCGCGTTCCTCGGCAAGGGCGCAAACCACGATCCGTTCATGATTTCTGAGCGCAGCCAGCGCGAGGTCGTGAAGTCCCTCGCGTGGAAATCCGCGCTGTGCATCTGGAGCGGACCGGCGTTGACCACCGCCTGCCTCTATTTCTTGGCATTGACTCTGGGATGGCTGTAGCGAAAAATTCGGAGGAGAGATTATGAGCTGGATAATTTTACTTCTGATTCTGTTCTTCGTTGGCGGAGCGGTCGCGTACCTCGTGACGCTCTACAACGGCTTGATCGCGGTCAAGAACAACGTCGACAAGGCCTGGGCCAACATCGACGTCCTGCTCAAGCAGCGGCACGATGAGCTGCCCGGTCTCATCGAAGTTTGCAAGGGTTACATGAAATACGAGGGCGAGACGCTCCAGCGCGTCACGCAGGCGCGCAACGCGTACTCGCAGGCCTCAACCGTCGATCAGAAAGTCCAGGCGAGTTCCGACATGACTGCCGCGCTCGGCCGCCTGATCGCCACGGCGGAAAATTATCCCGACCTCAAGGCCAATAACGATTTCATGCACCTGCAGTCGCGCATCACCGAACTCGAAAGCGAGATCGCCGACCGCCGCGAGTTCTACAACGATTCGGTCAACACCTACAACACGCGCATCCAGGAAATGCCTGACGCGATCCTCGCCGGCTCCATGAATCTCCGTGTGCGACAGATGTTCCAGGTCGCGGAAGCCGACAAAGCGCCCGTGCCGATCACGTTCAGCGAAGTTTCACACTAAGCGAGACGTTCAAAGCGCTCGGTTGGATATTCGGCTACTCTGGCTTGGCGGTTGGCACGCTTGAATCGAGACAGTGCCGCGCCTTCTCCGCAGCGTCGCCATCGTCCGTACAAAATCGCAGGAACTCGTCATGGCTGGCGAACGCGGTATGGTACGCGGGAAACGTCAATAAGTAAAAGTCCCACCCAAAGAGCAACGCCAACAAGATAAATGTCGCCAAGTCGGCACTCTCGTGTTTCAAAAACACGTGGCCAGGAGCGTCGGACAGTTGCCGACGCTCTCCATAGCTCTCCCGCACGCGATAAAACAGGTGCATGTTTTCGCTTGAACTCCACACGCCCCATAAAGTGACCCAGAGTAGGCATTCATCAAACGGCTCAAGGTACGAGGCAACGAACCCGCTTAGCCAAGTCACCTTGTACCATTTGATATTGGAAACTGGTGTGACGACTGAATGTTGGCGGTTCTCAATCACAGGGTAACCACGCCCGTCTAGCTGGAAGCCGCGGCTTTCGCACCAGGCTCGGGAATCATTTTCCGTCAGGCACCACATGCTCGCAATGATAGCAAACGAGCCCGGCGCACAGGAATCCGGCGTTCTCCAATCGGGGCTGCGGGGCCTATCGCGAAATATTCTTGAGCGCCTCGCGCACGCTGAGGCCGCTCAACCTGTCTTTGTTACGCCGCACGTAACGCCTCACCTCTCCGGGATCGGTCCAGGCATGTTGACGCAGCGCCCATCCGATCGCTTTCCGCAGAAAGAATTCCTTGGAATCGAGTGACGGTTCGATGCACGCGTAGAGAAGGTCGAGATCGGTGTCCTTCTTGAATCCCAACTGACAGATAATCGACGTCCGCCGCATCCACATATCCTCCGACTTGCTCCAAGCCAACATTTTCTTGCGCATCGGCACCGGAAACGCCCGCAGGATTGGCCCGACCCGATGACTTGCGACATCGTCGACGTAATCCCACCAAGCCCCGCTTACGATCATCTCTTCGTAGATTGGCATCGCGGCGGGAGTCTGAAACTTCGCCGCGCGCTTGTCCCCGCAGAGCGCAATCGCCGCGTACCGCTCCTCGCGATACTTGGCACCGCGCCACAGTTCAAGGACATGCTCCCGCCACACCTCACGCGTCGGAATTTCGATTTTGGGGAAGAATTCTCGCGAAAATTGCTTCAATACGGGAGAAGAAACGCCGTGATAGGGCATCTCGGACTTCATGTACGCCTGCATCCAACGCGCCTTGCGGGGATCGGCCACCCGCCTCAATTCATTCCGCACGCGACCCAGCAAGGGTGAGCCTTTCGCAGGGTTGGCCACAATCACCTCATCGCGATCTGATTCTCGAGCGCGGCCGCGTGCCAGAGTATCCCTTACTTCTTCTGCCTCCTCTACTTCCTGTGCTTCCCCTGCTTATTCTCTTCGATCACCGCCTGCGCTGCCGCCAACCGCGCAACGGGTACCCGGAACGGGGACGCACTTACGTAGTTCATCCCCACGCGATGGCAGAACTTCACGCTCTCCGCGTCTCCGCCATGCTCGCCACAGATCCCGATCTTGAGCTTCGGCCGCGTCTTCCGCCCCTGCTCGATCGCCCACCTTATCAGCAGTCCAACGCCCGCTGTGTCCAGCGTCTGGAACGGGTCGTCCTTGAAAATCGCCGCTTTGCTCTGATCGACATATTCCGGCAGGAATCGCCCCGCGTCGTCGCGGGATAGCCCCATGGTGGTCTGCGTCAGGTCGTTCGTGCCAAACGAGAAGAACTCCGCCACTTCCGCGATTTCGCCCGCCAGAAGCGCCGCGCGAGGCAACTCGATCATTGTCCCAACCAAATACTCAAGCCTTACTTTAGCCTTCGAAATAATCTCGTCCGCAACCCGCCGCGTCGCGGTCTCCAAAATTTTTAGCTCTTTTTTGTCCAGAGTCAGCGGATGCATGATCTCAGGTAACACTTTAACGCCGCGCTTCTGGCAATCGATCGCCGCCTCGATGATAGCCCGCACCTGCATCTCGAGAATCTCGGGATAGGTGATCGAGAGCCTGCACCCGCGATGCCCCAGCATCGGATTGGCTTCGTGCAATTGCTCGACGCGGCGCACCACTGCCTCGATCGGAATCCCGATCTTCTTCGCCAGCTCCTCTTGCTTGGCCGGGTCGTGCGGCACGAACTCGTGCAGCGGCGGATCGATCATCCGGATCGTCACCGGCAATCCATCCATCGCCTCGAAAATCCCGATGAAGTCGCGCCTCTGAAACGGCAACAGCTTCGCCAGCGCCCGCCGCCGGGCCTCGGAGTTGTCCGCCAGGATCATCTCCTGGATCGCCTCCTGCCGCTCGATGCTCTTCTCCGGCTGCTCGAAATCCTTGAAGAACATGTGCTCGGTCCGGCAGAGCCCGATTCCCTCGGCTCCCATTTCGCGTGCCACGCGCGAATCACGCGGCGTGTCCGCGTTCGTTCGCACGCCGAGCTTTCGCGTCTTATCGGCCCATTTAAGCAGCGTCTCGTAAGCCTTCGGCGGTTCCGGCCGCACCAGATCGATCTGCCCGCTATAGACGGATCCATCGCCTCCATCGAGCGTGATCCATTCGCCTTCGCTCACCACGCGGCCGTCCACGGTCATCTTTTTCGCATCCGCGACAATGTCGAGCTTTTCCGCACCGACGATGCAGCACTTCCCCCACCCGCGCGCCACCACCGCCGCGTGGCTGGTCTTGCCGCCCGTCGCCGTCAGGATTCCTTGCGCGACGTACATCCCGCCCACGTCTTCCGGACTGGTCTCCCGCCGCACGAGAATCACTTTCTCGCCGCGCGCAGCCCACTTCTCCGCTTCCTCAGCGGTAAATACGGCCTTGCCCACCGCCGCTCCCGGCACGGCGTTGATACCTTCTGCAAGCTTGCGGCTCGTCAGTTCGGAGCGTGCGAGCTTCGGATCAAGCACAGGATAGAACAGCCGCTCGATGTCCTCGGACTTGATGCGTTCAAGTGCTTCTTCAACTTTAATCAGCTTCTCGTTCGCCATATCGACGGCCATCTGGAACGCCGCCGCCGGCGAACGTTTCCCCGTCCGCGTTTGCAGCATGTACAGGGTTCCGTTCTCGACCGTGAACTCCATATCCTGCATATCGCGATAATGCTTTTCGAGCTTTTCGCGCACGCGTTCGAGCTGCTGGTAAACTTTCGGCATCAGGTTCTTCAGTTCGCTCAGGTGCATCGGCGTGCGGATACCCGCAACCACATCCTCTCCCTGCGCGTTCAGCAAGAAGTCGCCAAAAAATGTCTTCTCCCCGGTGGAGGGATCGCGCGTGAAGCAGACTCCCGTGCCCGAATCCTCTCCCGTATTGCCGAACACCATTTGAACGACGCTCACCGCTGTACCCAGCAGTCCCGTGATCTTCTCGACGCGCCGGTACGTCACCGCTTTTTCGCCCATCCACGACTCGAACACCGCACCGATCGCGCCCCAGAGCTGCTCCACCGGGTCCTCGGGAAAATCGTTCCCCGTTTTCTGTTTGAAGTAAGCCTTATAATCGCCGACGAGTTCGCGCCAGCCTTGCGCCGGCACCTGCGTGTCATCCCTGACGCCGATTTTGTCCTTCATGTTCCGCAGTCGCGCCTCAAGTTCGGGTTTCGGCAAGCCGATCACCACGCTCGAGTACATCTGTACGAACCTGCGATACGCATCCCATGCAAATCGATCATTGCTCGTCGCCTTCGCCAGGCCCTCCACGGAGCGCTCGTTCAGCCCAAGATTCAGGATCGTCTCCATCATCCCCGGCATCGAACGCGCTGAGCCTGACCGGACGCTCACCAGCAGCGGGTCTTTCGCGTCACCGAGCTTTTTCTTGGTCAGTTTCTCGAGGTGCGCCAGGTTCTTCGCCACTTCCGCGCGGAGCTCTTTCGGATATTTCCGGCCGTGCTTCAAGTAGTAGTCGCAAGTCTCGGTTGTGATTGTGAAGCCACCAGGAACTGGAAGCCCGATCCGCGTCATTTCCGCAAGGCCTGCGCCCTTACCGCCCAGCAGGTCCCGCATCTCGCCCGTTCCGTCCGCTTTTCCCGCTCCAAAAAAATAAACGTGTTTCATCTCGCTCCTCAGTCTCTAACCGTTCGGTCGGCGCGCCAACAATGAAAGCTATTCTTTATCTGTCTGAAGGCATTTCAGTTTGAGATTTAAGATGCAGCTTTCGATTCCTCCGAGCCTAACTCCGAGAAATCGGCGATCGTCGAGAACTCCCTTAACAATCCGGCGAGCAGCGCGATGCGGTTTCGCCTCACCTCTTCCACTTCAACCATCACTAGAACCTTGTCAAAAAACAGATCGACCGCCGGGCGCAGTTCCGAAATTTTTTCCAGCGCCTTCCGGTACTTCTTCTCTTTCTTGAGCCGCACCGCTTCTTCGCCGATCTTCTGCGCAGCCGTGTAAAGTTCCAGCTCTGCGGGTTCATGCAATAGATGATTCAGCACCGCACCCTGACCCTTATCGCCCTTTGCGGCCGACTTCTCCAGGATGTTGCGGATTCGCTTGAAGCTTACCGCCAGCGGCGCGAAATTCTTCGTATGCCGGATCGCCTTCAGCGCGGCGACGCGTTCGACTGCATCTCCCAGATCATCTGCGCCTGCTGCGAACGCCGCATTGATCTCGTCGTAGGCGTATCCCCGCCGCTCGCGCAGGATATAACGCGCCCGCTCGAGCAGAAAATCGAGCACTTGCTTCTGCACGGCGTCCGACGCCTCGATCCGCGGGGCGTGTTCCTTGAGCGATTTCGCCGCCGCAGAAATCGCAGCCGAAATGGAGAGCGGCACATTCTTCTCGAGAATGATCTTTACGATTCCCAGCGCAGCGCGCCGCAAAGCAAAAGGATCGCTTGAACCCGTCGGGATTGCACCGACAGCAAAACAAGCTACCAGCGAATCGAGTTTGTCCGCCAGCGCCACAGCGCATCCCGTCAGATTTCGCGGCAGAGGATCGTCGAGACCCAACGGCCTGTAATGATCGTAGACCGCCCAGGCAATCTCTTCCGGTTCGCCCTGAGCACGCGCATACAGCCCACCCACTATTCCCTGTAGCTCGGTAAACTCGCGAACCATCTCCGTAACAAGGTCGCACTTCGCGAGTTCTGCCGCGCGATCCGATCCGGCCACATCCGCCTGGGCGATTCCTCCCGAAAACCACTGTTCGGAAAGCCAGCGCGCCAGCGAGCGCATGCGCTCAACTTTGTCTCCGTAACTCCCCAGCCGCCGCTCGTACGTCACCGCCGCAAGCTTCGGCAAGTAGTCACCAAGACGGATTCTCTGATCCGTCTCCCAGAAAAATTGTGCGTCCGCAAATCGCGCACGCAGCACGCGTTCGTGCCCCGCGCGCACGAGGCCTTTGGGGTCGCGCGGCAGATTGATCACCGCCAGAAAATGCGGCGCCAGTTCACCCGAGCGATCCTCGACCGCGAAGTACTTCTGATGGCCGCGCATCACCGTAATCAGGATTTCCTCCGGCAACGCCAGAAACGCCGGATCGAAATCCCCGAGAATCACCGACGGGTACTCGTTCAAATACACGACAAGTTCGAGTAGTCCCTCGTCCTCATGGGGCCGCAATCCTTTGCGCGCCGTAAGCGAATGCAACTCCGCTTCGATCTTCTTTTTGCGCGCCGCCGGCCGGCACAAAACGAAATTGCTCTTGAGCCCGGACTCGTAGTCCCGTGGCCGTGCAACCGCAATGCTTCTCTTGCCAAGGAATCGATGGCCGTCCGTGTGATTCCCGGCGCGCACTCCGGCGTATGCGCAAGGCACCACCTTTCCGTCGAGCGTCGCGACGATCCAGCGGATCGGTCGGATGAACCGCGGGCTCTGCAGCCCTTCCCAAACCATCGATCTAGGCCAGGAAATTTCGCGAATCACTTCCGGCAGGGCTCCCGCCAGGATCACTGCCGCTGGCTTCCCGAGCACGACCTGCCTCGCTGCGAGGTACTCGCCCTTTGGAGTATTCACGATGGTCAGCTTTGAAAGCGGAATCCCCTGCTTCTCCGCAAAGCTCGCCGCGGCGCGCGTCGGCTCACCCGCTGCGTCGAATGCCACCGACCTCGGCGGTCCCGTCACCTCGCGCGTGACATCTTCCTGCTTTACTCGAACATTTCTTGCGATCGCAACCAGCCTGCGCGGCGCACCAAAAGTTTCAATCGATTCTTGAACTGTCGGCTCGTCGACCAATCCATGCGTAAGAAGTTGCGTCGCGAGTATCGCTTTAAGTTCTTGTGTTGCTTTCAAAATCATCCCGGCCGGAATCTCTTCGCATCCAATCTCAAATAGAAGATCGCCCGTCTCGATTCTCTTCCGGCCCAGCACCTTGGACTTCTCCGCCCCACCCTTCGCCCGTTGCGCCTTCATGCGCTCACCCCGGCGGCCTGCAACTCGGCCCGCTGGTCGAGCCATGCCGCAGCCACTTGCGTTGCGAGCTTGCGCACTCGCGCGATCATTCCCGCGCGCTCCGTTACAGAAATTGCGCCGCGCGCATCGAGCACGTTGAAGAAGTGCGAACACTTAAGGCACAGGTCGTACGCCTGCAACACCGGAAAGCGCCGCTTGCTCGGCCCCTTGAGACTCGCGTAATCAGATAGAAGCCGCGCCGACTCAGCCTCCGCCAGATCGAATTGCGCGCGCGTCGATTTCGCATCAGCATGATCGAAGCTGTACGCGGAAAACTGCTGCTCCTCCGCCAGCCGTACCTGGCTGTACTTCATCGTGTCCGACCACCGCACGTCGAATACGTTATCGACGCCCTGCAAATATGCCGCGATCCGGTCGAGCCCGTACGTTAGCTCCACCGAAATCGGATCGAGATCGACTCCCCCGCACTGCTGAAAGTAAGTGAACTGCGTGATCTCCAAGCCGTCGAGCAGCACCTGCCAGCCGATGCCCCAGGCACCGAGCGTGGGCGACTCCCAGTTGTCTTCCTCGAATCGAACGTCGTGCTCTTTCAGATTGATTCCAACCGCGGCGAGGCTCGCGAGATACAAATCCTGAATGTCGGTGGGTGAAGGCTTGAGTATCACTTGAAGTTGCGTGTGCTTGTACAACCGGTTGGGATTCTCGCCGTAGCGCCCGTCCGCAGGACGCCGGCTCGGCTGCGCGTACACCACTCGATACGGTTCGGGCCCCAGCACTCGCAGAAAAGTTTCCGGATGCATCGTGGCCGCGCCCACTTCAATATCGTAGGGCTGCTGCAAAATGCAATCGCGATGCGTCCAGTACGCTTCCAGCTTCAGTAGAAGGTCTTGAAACGTGAGTCCCTTGTATTTTGGACCGGCGCTGCTTCCCTTCGGACTGCGAGCTTGGCTCTTCACGCTGGCGACTCCAGAAGTTCCCTCGACTTGAGCTTGCGGTCGATTTGATGTTCGATGACGTCGAGCATTGCGTCCGTGAGTTCTCTCGCGGCGCGCCCGCTGATCGCCGAATCCTGGCTCAGCCGGTCGAGACGTTCCGCGAAAATTCTCCGCGCCGCTGCCAGCGCCTCGGGAGAAATCATGCGCATCCCCGGCTTCCGGCATTTCCCGCACGCAATCGCCGGCGCGCTCGGCGCGAAATACGCGGGCGAATCTTCAAGTAACGCCTTACCGCAATGCGCGCAGCGATCGAGCGACGGAAGCCAGCCACCAAGCTTCACTGTCCAGAGCGTGAAGTACGCGAGCGGTAGCTCGGGTTTCGTCGTGCGCTTCACGGTCTGCGCCGAGAGCAGCAGCAACCGAAAATTCGCGTCGGAGGCCTCGCGATCCGGCAGTACGCACTCCGTGATCTCCGCGAAAAGCGAAAGCGCCACGCTCGACGCATAATCGCGAAACGCATCGAGAAACGACTCGATCATCTCGCACTGGCTGATGCGCACCAACTCGCGCGTCTCGCGCTCGAAAAACCAGATGCGGATGTGCGAAAGCCTCTCCAGCGTAGAACCGAATCTGCTCTTCGGACGCCGCGCCCCCGCCGCTACGCCGCGCATCCTGCCCATCGTGCGCGAAAAGAAACTGACGAGCCGGTCTGCCTCACCGAGCGAATAGCATTGCAAGACGATCGCCTCGGATTCGTGGAGTGGCATCGGCGTGTCGGCGCGCCGACCAGCTAACGGGATGGCGTCCCGATTGTGTTGTCGATCGGAATTCCGACAGACCGTCCAAGCCGCACGCTTCCAACAAATTTTTCTACCATAGCAGTCTACTCGGTGCAATTGATAAACGCGATTCTTTCGCGCGCGCATTTGAAAATTTCAAAAGCTCAGCTAGAGTATTTGCTCGATGAATCAGGTTGCGCAATCTCCCGCCGTCGATGTCGTCGGCGTCGGGATTAATGCCACGGACACGATCATCCGCCTGCCCCGCTTCCCCCAGCTCGATTCCAAGGTCGAGATCCTCTCGGCGGATATCAGGCCCGGCGGACAGGTCGCAAGCGCCATCGTTGCGTGCCGCCGCTGGGGCCTTTCCGCGCGCTATGTCGGCAAAATCGGCGATGACGCCGCAGGCCAACTCCAGACCGACGAGATGCAGCGCGAAGGCGTCGAAGCTCACTGGATCGTCGCGCCCGGCTGCTCCAGCCAGATTTCCTTCATACTCGTCGATCAACCTTCCGGCGAACGCACCGTCCTCTGGAAACGCGACCCTGCGATCGCTCTCCGCCCGGAAGATCTCAAACGCAAATGGATTTCCGGCGCCCGCGCCCTGCTCGTCGATGGACACGATACCGAAGCCGCTGCGCAAGCCGCGCGCTGGGCGTGTGAAATGCAAATCCCAGTCGTCGGTGATTTCGATAATCGCTATCCCGAGGTTGAAGCGTTACTTCATCATGTGGATTTTGCAATTACATCGAAAGAATTTTCTGAGAGAATCACCGGTGAACGCGATTTGTTGAAGTCCCTTCCGAAGATTTTCCGCGAGTTCCAGTGTCACTTGACAGGCGCGACGCTCGGCCGTCTCGGCGTTCTCGCGTGGGATGGTGCGCGATTCTTGCTCTGCCCCGGTTACAAAGTCCAAGCTATCGACACGACCGGAGCCGGCGACATTTTCCACGGGGCATTCCTCTACGGCCTAACGCGCGGATGGCCCGTTCAAGAAACACTTGAATTCAGTTGCGCTGCCGCTGCCCTGAACTGCACCGCTCCGGGCGCGCGCGGCAACATTGCAACGCTCAACGAAATTCAGAGTCTGCGCCAGTCCGCTGCGCGCTCCGAGCTCGCGTATCCGACTGAAGTCTTGCTCGAAGCTGCGCGAGCGGCTCGCCGAAATTCCGAGGCCAGCGCATGATCCCGCTGAAAGACATGACGCCGCGGCGTTCCTTCCCCATCATCACGGTGCTTCTGATCGTCGCAAATGTCGTTGTCTTCATCCATCAAATCCTTCTCACACCGGCGGGGTTCGAGGCCTTCATCAAGACCTACGGCCTTGTGCCGTCGCATATCCAACTCGCTCTCGCTGGCCGCCATTACACGATGGAGCAGGCGCTCCTGCCCCTCTTCACCTGCATGTTTCTGCATGAAGGATTTCTGCACATCATTGGCAACATGTGGTTCCTGTGGATCTTCGGAGGCAACGTCGAAGATCGCCTCAGCTCGATTCCCTATCTGTTCTTCTATCTGATCTGCGGCATCGGCTCGGGTATTTCCCAGGTCGCCTTTTCCTGGGGCTCTCACATACCGTCGATCGGAGCGAGTGGCGCGATCTCCGGCGTCCTCGGCGCGTACATCGTCTTCTTTCCCAGGTCGCGCATCCTCACTCTCATCCCACTCTTTATCATCTGGTTCACTTGGAAAATCCCCGCGGCGATCTTCATTGGGATATGGTTTGCCGTGCAGTTCCTCAGCGGACTGAGCTCCCTCGGCGTCTCGAGCATGGGAGGCGTGGCGTGGTGGGCCCACGTCGGAGGATTCGTGTTGGGAGTCTTGATCGCACTGGCGGCGCGGCCATTCGCGCGAGCATCGTCACCGATCCACTATTAGTTCAGGAGCGTTGGTCGGTTTGCCGACAATTCAAGCCAAAATTTAAGCGTCAATTGGCAGTCCGCCGGTCGACACCATATCTGAAGCGAAGCTTTAAGATGAGTTCGCGCTGCCTGTAATCCCGTGCCCTTGATTATGCCTTCCACTGTATGCCTGCCTTTCTTAATCTGAATTGGAACCGCTGTTCCCTGCACGCATCCAGACCGGAGCCGGGTCGAATTTATTCCCGAAAAATGCGAAATTCGTGATGATCTCGCTGGTACGCCCGCGCGCCGATTGTGCTAAGGTGTTCGGTTCCATCGAGCGCTGGACGCGCGGCATCTGCGGCAGTCTTGCGGCTCTGGGGAGACACAGCATGAAGAGTTCCTACAACGGTGTAGCGGTGCCCGCAACCGGCAAGGTAATCGAATACGTCGGCGGAAAGTTTAATGTGCCCGACCAGCCCATCATTCCCTTTATCGAGGGCGACGGCACCGGCCGGGACATCTGGAAGGCGTCGCGGCGCGTCTTCGACGCGGCGGTCGAGAAAGCCTACTCCGGCAAGAAAAAAATTGCATGGCTCGAGGTCTTCGCCGGCGAAAAATCCTTCAATCAATTCAAGGACTGGCTCCCGCAGGATACGGTCGACGCCATCCGCGACTTCCGCGTGGCCATCAAAGGCCCGCTCACCACTCCAATCGGCGGGGGCATTCGTTCCCTCAACGTGGCGCTGCGCCAATTGCTCGACCTCTACGCCTGCGTCCGCCCGGTCCGCTACATCGAAGGCGTCCCAACGCCCATGAAGCATCCCGAGCTGATGAACATCGTCATCTACCGCGAAAACACCGAGGACGTGTACGCCGGAATCGAATGGAAATCCGGCACGCCCGAGGCCGAAAAGCTCGCCGCTTTCATCAACGACGAGATGCTGAAAGGAACCAAGCAACGCCTGCCCGAACACCCCGGCATCGGCATCAAGCCCATCTCCGCCAAAAACACCAAGCGCCTCATACGCCGCGCGATCCAGCACGCCATCGAGAAAAATCTCCGCGTCGTCACCATCGTTCACAAGGGCAACATCATGAAGTTCACCGAGGGCGCCTTTCGCGATTGGGGCTACGAGCTGGCCGTCGATGAATTCCGCGCGCAAATCGTCACCGAGCGCGAAAGCTGGATTCTCGATAACAAGGACCGCGACGCCAATCTCTCCTTCGAGCAGATCGCCGCGATGATCGAGCCGGGCCTCGATCAGGCCACGGACGATTTCAAGAAAAAGATCGCCGCCGAGGTGAAACAGACTCTCGATGCGATCTACTCAACCCACGGCCGAGGTCAGTGGAAGAAAAAGATCCTCGTCAACGACCGCATCGCCGACTCCATCTTCCAGCAAGTGCTCACGCGCGCGAATGAATACCAGGTTTTGGCAACGCCAAACCTGAACGGCGACTACATCTCCGACGCCTGTGCCGCTCAGGTCGGCGGCCTCGGCATGGCGCCCGGCGCAAATATCGGCGACGGCTACGGCTGCTTCGAAGCTACGCATGGCACCGCCCCGAAATATGCCGATAAGGACGTCATCAACCCAAGTTCGGTGATGCTCTCGGGCGCGATGATGTTCGATTTCATGGGGTGGAAGGAGGTCGCGCGGCTGATCGAAGACGGCATCGCGCGCACCATCCAGCAGAAGCGCGTCACCTACGATCTCGAGCGGCTCATGCCCGGCGCGACAAAAGTCGGCACCGCTGAATTCGCCAGCTCGATCATCGAAAATATGAACGCGCTCGCGCCTGTCGCCCGCTAATCAAGCGCGGGTCGCTGGCCGGATGGTTTTCGTAGGGGCACGGCATGCCGCGCCCGGCGCCGATCCTTGGCGCAGCGCAGCCCATTCAGCACACGGATCTGCTTTTGTTCTTCGCTCGGCCAGAGAAACGTATTTATGCCATCACCTCATAAGGAGTCTTACAAATGCGAAAGAAAGTAACGGTAGTAGGCGGTGGATTTGTCGGCTCTACAACAGCGCAGCGAATTCACGACGCAGGTCTCGCCGACGTCGTGTTGACAGACATCCTCGAAGGCGTCCCGGCGGGCAAAGCCCTGGACATGGCGGAATCCGGGCCAATCCTCGGCTCGGACGCCCACGCAGCCGGAATCTCGACTGCGGGCGGCGATTACAAGGAAACGGCCAATAGCGACATCATCGTCATCACGGCGGGCTTCCCGCGCAAGCCCGGCATGAGCCGCGACGATCTCCTTAAAGCCAACTACGACGTGATCAAAGCCGTCGTCGAAGCCGTCGTCAAGCTCTCGCCGAATGCGATCCTTATCGTGGTCACCAATCCCCTCGACGCGATGGCACAGGCTGCCTTCAAAGTCAGCGGCTTCCCGAAGAATCGCGTCCTCGGCATGGCGGGAGTCCTCGACTCTGCCCGCATGAGCACGTTCGTCGCGGCGGAGCTGAACGTCTCCGTCGAAAACGTGCACTCGTTCGTCCTCGGCGGCCATGGTGACGACATGGTCCCGCTCGCGCGCTATTCCACCGTCGCGGGCATTCCGCTCCCCGAACTCATCTCAAAGGAAAAGCTCGACGCCATCATCACCCGCACGCGCAAAGGCGGCGCCGAAATCGTCAACCTGCTGAAGACCGGCTCCGCCTATTACGCGCCGTCAGCCGCAGCGGTGGAAATGGTGGAAGCCATCCTGAAGGACAAAAAGAAGATTCTTCCCTGCGCGGTCTATCTCGAAGGCGAATACGGCATCAAGGGGCTGTTTGTCGGCGTGCCTGTGAAACTCGGCGCCAAGGGAGTCGAGCAGATCATCGAGATCAAGCTTACGCCCCAGGAAAAAGCCGAGCTCGACAAGTCCGCCGCCTCCGTCCGCGAACTCGTCACCGTCCTCGGCGTATAGGATTAAGCTGGGTGTCATTCCGAGCGAAGCGAGGAATCTCTCTTCGTGAAAACGTGGGGAACCGTCGCACTCACACCGAAAACTTCTGCGCCAGCGGAAACCGCCGTCCGACGCTAAACGCCTTGGACGTGATCTTCAGCCCCGGCGGCGCCTGCTTGCGCTTGTACTCGTTCCGGTCCACCTGCATCGCAATCGAGCGCACCAAATCGAGCGGCAGCAGGCACGCCTCCGCGATCTGCTCGGGGCTTTGCAGTTCTTCCACGTACGCCGTCAAGACCCGGTCAAGGTCCTCGTAAGGAGGCAATGTATCCGCGTCAGTTTGATTCGGCCGCAACTCCGCAGACGGCGGCTTCGTAATCGTCGCCTGCGGAATCAATTCTTTTCCGCGATTCACGAGATGCGCCATGTCGTACACCATCGTCTTGGGCAGATCGGAAATCACGTCGAGCCCGCCCGCCATGTCGCCGTACAGCGTGCAGTACCCGACCGCCAGCTCGGATTTATTCCCCGTGCTCAGCACCAGCGATCCGAACTTGTTCGAGAGCGCCATCAACAGATTCCCGCGAATGCGCGCCTGAATGTTTTCCTCGGTCACGTCTTCGCGCAGTCCCGCGAACGTCTTCTCCAGCGTCTTCCGGTAGCTCGCAAACGTCTCGGTGATAGGCAGTGTGATCAGCTCGACGCCAAGGTTTGTCGCAAGCTGCTGCGCGTCCCGTACGCTCCCCTCCGACGAATACGGTCCCGGCATCGCCACGCCCAGCACGTTGGCCGCACCCAGCGCCTCGACCGCAATCACCGCGACCAGCGCCGAATCGATCCCTCCGCTCAGCCCAATCACCACCTTGCGGAATCCGCATTTGCGCACGTAGTCGCGCGTCCCGAGCACCAGCGCGCGGTACGCCGCTTCGTACTCATCCTCCAGCGGCGCGCGCATGTCGCCTATGCCGGTCGCGCTGTCGAAGTAAATCAGATCTTCCTCGAACGATTTCGCCAGCGCCGCCACGCGCCCGTCCGGCATGAAAGCCACGCTCGATCCATCGAATATCAGGCTGTCATTTCCGCCCACTTGGTTGACGTACACCACCGGCACGCCGCGGTCCTTCGCGACTGCTCGCAGCATGTCGTGCCGCAGCCCGCGCTTCCCCAGCGTGTACGGCGACGACGACAAATTCAAAACGATCGTACTTCCCTTCCCCACAAGCTCCGCCACCGGATCGCGATCGTAGAGCCGCTCGGGCCAGAACGTCTTGTCGTTCCAGCTATCCTCGCAAATCGTGATTCCCAAGGTCTCCGAGCGAAATGGAAACACGAATTGCGTGTGCGCCGGCTGGAAATATCGCGTTTCGTCAAACACGTCGTAGGTGGGCAGCAGCATCTTGCGCTGCTCGAAGAGAATTTTCCCCGGAGCGATCAACGCCGCGGAGTTCGCCACGGGTTTGCCCGTGTTGTCCTGCGCTTTTCCCACGAATCCGACCAGCGCCGGCAGTGGAATATCTTTGGCAAGCGCAACGAGTTCCTTCTGATTGCGCTCCGCAAACGAAGGCCGCTCGATCAAATCCTGCGGCGGATAGCCGCAAAGGCATAGCTCGGAAAAGACAGCCAAGTCCGCGCCGCCCGATTTCGCCTCGCGCGCCAGTTCCAGTATCCGCGCGCGATTCCCTTCGAAATCGCCGACGGTCGGATTAAATTGGGCTAGAGCGATCTTCATGCGAGAGGGATAGCATACGGGTCGCGCCCCGCCTTTTCAATCACGAGTCGCGCCTAATTGGGGCAAAAATAAAAGCTCCCGGAGCGATGAACTCCGGGAGCTACAGAGATACAAGGAGAGACTTTTCCAGGCGTTCCGCCTTCGAGACTGACCAGAAACCGCCGCTCACCTATACGGTGAACGAGCTGCCGCACCCGCACGTGCTCTTGACGTTCGGGTTGTTGAACTTGAAGCCCGCGCCTTCCAGCGTCTCGATGTAGTCGATCGAGATGCCGTCCAAATACATCTCGCTCATCTGATCGACCAGCACCTTCAGGCCGTCGAATTCGTACACGTTGTCGCTGCCTTCGTTGATCTGGTTCTCGAAAGCCATGCGATAGCTGAAGCCCGAGCAGCCACCACCTACGACAGCCACGCGCAGGCCCGTCGGCATCGGGGTCTGCTGCGACAAGATCTCTTTCACTTTCGTGATAGCCACCGGCGTCAATTCAACCATTTTGACCCTCCAAGGATTGCGCGCTATACGCTCTGCCTGCGCGCCCTGACTACAAAGTCATTATACCAGAATCCGGCCAAGCGAAAACAATCTCTCGATCCCGTGGTAAAAAGGCAAACAATATCGCGCAACAGGGGTACCAACCCGGCCGGAAACCCTTTACACTAAATGAGTCACATGAAACATACAATTACATTAATTGGGAATTATATAGTTAAGTCCCTCGCCCCTTATTAAGTCGTTTCTTTCTGCGAATCCTGCGCTTGGCTGCTTTCGTCTTTGGTTTTGGGCGATAGGCGAGTACAACGTCTGAAATTTGGTCTAGGATTCGCATGGTCGCACGTTAGTCATGTTTTTCGTTCCGTTGTTTGGGAATTTGCAGATGCCGTATGGTGTCATTATAAGAGCGAGAGAAATGCTGATTGGCCTTAAGCCCTTCGACACTCCAAGAAATGCGATCAAGTAAATAAGTATAGGAATCGACTTCTTCTTTCATCTCTAGTCCGCAGCCGCAATTTTGAAACAGATTTTTGCACATCGGGCAGTAATCGACGCCTTCTATTAAATCTCGATATGTTGTTGATGGTGCAGGTTGACAGAATCGCGTTCGGCAATGATGCGCTGCTCCCATGTGGTTGTCTTTTCGTGTACACCATTTGCGCTCGTTTTTCATGCTGTCAACCCCGCGAACGTCAAACGCTTACCCTTAACCGCATCCACGAACGAGTCCAGACGCTCCGTGGTGTGCCGAGCAACATTCCCTTGATTCAGGCGAAATGTGAACTCGTTAACGTAGCGGCCAAGGTGCTTTTTGCTCATGTGGTGATAGACTCCGTGTTCGCCGCGCTTCATTACAGCCCAAATAGATTCAATAGAATTGGTGTGCGCTGTACCGCGAACATACTCTCCCGCAACATGCTTGACGGTATCGTGCTGGAATCCTTCCCTGCCGAGTGCGATATATGCCGCTGCTTCGTCCGTTACAACGCGGGAGCCTTTCGTTACGTTATCATGGACGAATTTGCGAAGGGCCAATCCACCAAGGCTGTCAGTAACCTTGGCAACTACGTGTCCGTTGCGCTGACGAATCCCAATAACCGCCGCTTTCTCTGACCGCTCCCTTGGATTATGGATGCGGTCGTACATGTGGCGATTGTTCTCTTCGCCGCCAAAGTAGGTTTCGTCCACTTCGACAATTCCTTGGAGCATTTCAAGTTGAGTACCGCAAGCCTCACGCAACCGATGCAGGACGAACCATGCAGATTTTTGCGTGATGCCGATTTCCTTGCCGAGTTGGAGCGAACTGATTCCTTTGCGAGCCGTCACTAGTAGGTACATCGCATAGAGCCACTTATGAAGTGGGACATGCGACCGCTCGAAGATGGTCCCTGTCCGCACGGTGAAGTCCAGCTTGCAAGAGTTGCAACGGTAGAAGCCGTCTTTGCGGGTTGTGATTCGCTCTTTGGCTTTGCACTCAGGACAGGTAATACCGTCTTTCCAGAGCCGTCCCTCAAGATACTTGCGAGCGGACGGTTCATCGGGAAACAGTTCAAAGAGTTTGAAAGTGCTGATAGTTGATCGGCTCATTGTCGTTTCCTATTCGCCCGCCTCACAGTGACAATCGGGACAAAGTTCGTCATGGGCCTCGGATAGTTCAGCGGCGCACATTTGACATTCCTGTGTTTCTGTTGGTATTTCAATTTTGTGGAATGGGCAAATTCTAGGACGCATGTTTGCCTCGATATTCGCTCGCGTTATCGCTACGTCTAGGATGTGATCGTGTCGTGCCCGGTCATAAGCAGAATCTTCGTTGCGACTCATCGTGCCTCCGCGTCCCATCTCACTCGAATAGATTCAGGCGTAGGCCCATCTTGCAAGTCGGGTTCGTCTCTGAGCGTCTTTAAAACGTCCATCGCTTCAAACAGAGCACAGCCATATTCTCCACTCGACCTAATTTTTATCAGCCGCTGAACTTCTTGAACACATTCCTGTATAACGCAGCGTCGTTCTGTTTTAGTTATCATTACTCACCTACCTTTACGATTTCAACTGAGAGACCTGCTGAAATTGCCAACCCCAAAGCTTTGTTAGCCTGTTCTACGGTCAGGTAGGATTTGAAGGTTTCGCCGCCGTTGAATTTAATCACGCGGCCTTCGTTCAGCGCAGTTTGCCATGCTGCCTTGCGAATCTTAGCTGCTTTGCGTGGTGTCATTGTGATCTCCATGCTTCACATTGTACATAACTCCCTCACGGTAGTCAAGTACATTCCGCGAAACAGGCAAAGATTTTTAACGCAAATAGAGCACTTAAAGTGCTTTGTTTACTTGCGGGAGTTATCTATATAATTCCCCATTAATTCCCGGAGACGGGATCGGCCCCGAGGTCTCCCGAGCCGTTCAGCGAATCCTCGCAGCCGCCGGAGTGTCCATCGCGTGGGAGGAAACTTCCGCGCGCGGCGATATCGACCAACCCGATTCTCAGCTCATGAACACCAAGCTGGTCGAATCCATCCGCAAAAATCGCGTGGCCCTGAAAGGTCCGCTCGCAACCGCCGTGGCGCTCGGCCCTCCCAGCATCAATGTCGCGCTTCGCAAGGCGCTCGATCTCTACGCCAACGTTCGCCCGGTGAAGAATCTGGAGGGCGTCCAATCAAGATTCAAAGATGTGGACATGGTCCTCATCCGCGAAAACACGGAGGACCTCTACGCCGGACTCGAGCACGAGGTCGTTCCCGGCGTCGTAGAAAGCCTGAAGATCATCACGGAACGAGCCTCCACGCGCATCGCTCGTTTCGCCTTTGAGTACGCCCGCAAGCGCGGCCGGAAGAAAATTCACGGTATCCACAAAGCCAACATCATGAAATTGTCCGACGGCCTCTTTCTCAATTCCATTCGCGCGGTCGCCGCGCAGTATCCCGACATCGAATATAAGGAACTGATCATCGACAACGCCTGCATGCAGATGGTCCTGAATCCGCGGCAGTATGACATGCTGCTGCTCACTAATCTCTACGGCGACATCATGAGCGACCTGGCCGCGGGCCTCGTCGGAGGCCTCGGCGTCGTTCCCAGCGCCAACATCGGCGAGACCACCGCGATCTTCGAAGCTGTGCACGGAACCGCCCCGGACATTGCCGGAAAAGGCATCGCCAATCCCACTGCCCTGCTCATGAGCGCGATCATGATGCTCGACCACCTTGGTGAATCGAATGCCGCCCGGGAAATCGAGTCCGCCCTACACCAGATGTATCGCGAGGGCCGCAGTCTGACGCGCGACGTAGGCGGCACCGCCACCACTGCCGAATTCACCGACGCCCTGATCAACAAATTAGGCGTCCCCGTCCGCTCGTAATACGCTGGCTACTTTTTGCGGGCGGATTCGAACTTTTCCCACTCGGACTCGGATATATCGACTGCGTCGTTGAACTCTCCCGCACCACGAAGCCACAATCCTCCGTCGATCACGACGCATTCGCCGTTAATGTAATCGGCTTGCCCGCTGAGCAAAAACGCCGCGAGATTCGCAAGCTCCTCTTGCCGGCCAAATCGTTTCATCGGGTGGTACTTCTTCGCGCGTTCTTCGAAATCTTTTGCCGCCATCAGGCGCGACCAGGCACCTTCGGTCGGAAACGGGCCGGGCGCGATCGCATTCAAGCGAATCTTGTAGCGGGCCCATTCCACGGCAAGCGAACGCGTCATCGCCAGCACTCCCGCCTTTGCGCACGCCGACGGCACAACGAAGCCCGAGCCGCAATTCGCGGCTGCGTATGTCGTGACGATATTCAGAATGTTGCCGGGCTGCTTTGCCGCGATCCACTTTCGCCCGAGCGCGAGAGTGCAATGGAATGTCCCCTGCAGCACGATTCCGACGACGGCGTTGAACGCATTCGAAGAGAGCTTCTCGGTCCGCGCGAGAAAATTCCCAGCGGCGTTGTTGACCACCGTATCGATCCCGCCAAACGGACGCTCGAACTGCCTCTCCGCCGCCCCGATCGCAGCTTCCACTGCGTTGAAGTCGCGGACGTCGGCGCAAGCGTATGCCGCGTGCCCTCCTTTTGCGCGCAGCGCTTCGGCGGTTTCTTTCAGCGGCTCTTCGCGGCGCCCAACCAGAAAGAGACTCGCCCCCAAGTCCCCGAATCTCAGCGCCATCGCGCGCCCCAGGCCTGTGCCGCCGCCCGTCACCAGAATCGTCCGATTCTTCAGCAGGTCTTTTTCAAACATTGCCTGGAACCTCCCGAGAGATTTCCCCGCGCAATCTATCAGGAATCACTCCACGCGCGAAATTCATTCCCGTGTAAATACACACGACGACCCACGGTTTTTGGCATCGTCATTCTGCCGGCCTTTACACAGGAAGGGAGCGTACCGTCGGGGCGCCCTGTCGAAGCGCGCCTTGTGCGCCCGGATGGTTTTCCGGGGAATTTCTTTGGCGTCACTCAAAACCGAATGTCGGCGGGGCCAGGAGGCTGCTAAGGTCCGAGCACGAGCAAATTCCGATCGCGAACGCGGCAAGCGAGAATCACCTCGCTGGAAGTCAGGACCCAGTGGTAGGTGGAATCAGTTCAGCGGCTCCATCTCGTGTACTGCGATCGTATTCGTTTGCGGATCGAGCACGCCCGTGACTTTCACGTTTTGCCCGGCGTACTTGTCCGCGAGTTCCTGATTATCCAGCTTGTAGACCTTGTCCTTCACCTGCAGCACGAACACTCCGCCGAGATTTTTCACGCAGTAGCGCGCGCAATCCGCGGGAGTCTTCCCGATCGACTTCTTCTCCAGCATCTCCTGGTGCGAACGGCTCAGGGAATGCACGTTCAGCGCGCACTGCGAGTCTCCGATTTCACCCTTGAATACGCGATTGCCCCCACCGCCCGCGACGCACCCCAGTCCCGCCGCAACGATGAGTGCAATGCTGGCCCACTGCGATTTCTTGATGATCATGATTCCTTTCCCCCTATGCCCCTGCGGCTTAGCCCAGCAATTCCCGTCCACCTCTCGCCGCACGCACCGCGCTACGGCAACACGACAAACCGCATCTGCATCCCTTCGTGATCCGCGCTACAAATCACCGTGCAAACCACCACGTACTCGCCCGGCTCCGCCGGAGCGTTCAGCGCAAATTCGTGCAAGCCCGGCTTCAACTCAAAATCCCATCCGGGCACGTGCGATCGGTCTTTCGCGCGAAGCAGCGAGAAGCCATGTACCGCCCCGTTCCGGTTGTGGTCCTTGGCCTTGATCGCCGTAATCCGCAGCGTGATGGCTTCCCCCGCATGGACCGTGATCGACGGGTCTTTCTCCCCCGCAATCTTGTACCGGCTGTCGTGGTCCGCCAGCACTTCGATTACTCGCGGCGACTGCGCCCCCGCGCGATGTGCGGCCGCCAGCAGCAAGATCAGCGCAACACAAATCACCGCGATCCTCCACACCACTGCAGTTTTCCCGCAGTCCCGCTCCGCGCCCATTCCGAAACCCCTATTGAGTCATGTAGCGCAGGATCAGCCGCATGTCCTCATCGGTGATCGTGGCGCGAACCCGCATGTGCCGTATCGCCGTCGCCATCATCCGCGGCGCGAGTTTGTGCGGAGCCTGGTGGCACCGCCCGCAATTATCGTGAAATCTCTTTTCGCCCTCGGCCAATTGCGCCTCTTCAGTTTCAACCGCGGGTGCCGCGGGAGCGGCCGTTGCATTGGAATTTGACGCAGAGCTCGTCGTCTTCGCCGCAGCAGGCGCGGGCGCTGGCTTCGAATCCGCCACCAGCTTGGTGCCTTGCTGGTCCTGTTGACCTTGCGCCAGCCCAGCAAACAACGCGAGCCCGCCGCCCAGCGCCAGCACGCCCAAAATGTTTATGCGCCGTGTGATCATCGGACCTCTCCATGCCCCACGGGCAACGCTAGGCGATACGTCAGGCCGATGTTCCATACGTTCATGTTCCCGCCTTCGGGCGCAAACTGTCTTCCATAGCTGCTCACCAAACGGATGTCGTCGCGGAAGTAATAGTTCATGCCGAACTCGAACATGTTCGTGTTCACTCCCGGCAAGCTACCGTCCACCACTTGGCCCAGATAGAACTGCTGCATACGGGCCACCACTTGCACGTGCCGCAATTCGTTCTGCCAGATCGGGGCCTGGCTCAAGCGATATGCCGACTCGATCCAATATCCGCTTCCGCTGTGCGACCGCGCGTATTCGGCGCGGATGTCGAGCGGGATCGGAGGCGGCTGCCACGCAAAATGGAATCCGAACGCGTTCGAATGGTCGTCCTGCAGGAGATGTTGATACGAACCGCCGACCTCGAGCCGCGGTCCGGGCAAGAAAATGCCTGCGCGTGTGCCGAACGCGCGATCCGAATCGAGGGGGGTGTACGTGCTCAACGTCGAAAAATACGTCGCGTAGTTGATCTCGACCTTATTCGTCGCGTTGAATCCGCCCCGCACCATCGCGCCCGTCCCCGCGCCGCTCGGGCCCGTCGAAATCGGCAGGATCAGCGGATCGGTCTGCAGATCGCGGATCCAAACAGGATACAGCCGCTCGTTGAAAATGCCGAAGGGCGTCACAAACCTGCCCACCGTCACCGTCATATACCGGTTGGCGATGTAATCGAGCTGCAGATAATCGACTTCCTTTTGCAGATAGCCCTTGTAATTGCCATTGCTGCCCGGCTGGGGCGCGAGATCGATCTCAAACGTCTCGCGGTTTTCGATCAGCCAGTTCTGGCCAAGCGGTACCAGGATTACCGGCGACACCAGTGGGTGCACATGATCCGTCCCGCCCTGAACGAAGCTGTTGTAGGCCAAGCCCGCGGAGAAAATCGGCACGGGGCTGATCGTCTCGGAATCCTGCAGGCTCGTGGCGTCCTGCGCTGTCACCTGATCCTGCGGAGTGGTCCCTTGCTGAACTTGACTGGTAACCTGGTCTTGCGCGCGGATCGTCGGCGCAATCCAGAGCGCCAGGAACGCCGCCAGCAGCCTAACCGACGAAATTCGAGAAAAGAGTCGCATGACGCCCCTACCACTCCCCTTACTTGAAATGTCCCCCAAGCGGGGTCCCCATCCGTGACCTGAATCAAGTTTGGGGTGGGTACTAGAACCCTGTCAATTCGGGCACTCTGCGACTTTCCCTTCCAAGCTATTACCCACTACGCAACCTCGGCAATTCAGGACGGATGAATCCGAGAAGCGGCCAAGCTCTGACGTCCGCCAGCCCATCGGCCGAACTACGCCGAGCCGCTGCCCATCCGGCCAGTGGCCGATTGGCGACGCAGCCCGGAGCCGCCCCGGCTGCTTCCGCACCCTTTGATAGACTGGCTGCAGAAGGGGTACCGCCATGCCGAATCCGGCCTTGTTCAAGACGATTTATCGGATCGCAACCGGGACGATCTTCGCGGCGCTGGTCATCGCGCTGTTGCTCGCCCTCTGGAAATCGCCGCCGCCCAACATGCCCTCGGATCCCAGCGCCGCCACGCGCGCCGAGCAGAAGTTCGCTGCCGCGGACCAGGCCAAGGCCTCCGGCCAGTCACCCCAGGTGCAGCTCGACCGCACCGAGCTGAATTCCTATCTCTCGCAGAACCTGCAGGTCCAAGGCTCGCAGCCCGATCCTCAGTCGAATGCGCCCAGCCTGAGCCTCCCGGTCAAGCCAACCGCTCCAAACGCCGACGACTCGCAGACAGGCGTGTCCGCCGACGCTCCCACCCTTGAGGAGGTGCAGTCCTCGGTGAAAGACGTAAAGGTCGATATGGACGGCGACCTCATAAAGGCCTACGTCGTCTTCGATTTCCACGGAAAAGACATGTCGCTCGAGCTCGACGGCCACATCGGCGCGCAGGACGGCTACCTCAAATTCAACCCCGTCGCCGGAAAGCTCGGCTCGATGCCTCTGCCTCAGTCGATGCTTCAGTCTGTGGTCGACAAAATGATGGCCTCGCCCGAGAATCGCGAGAAGCTGCGCCTGCCCTCCGACATCAACGACATACAGATTCAGAACGGCCAGGCCGTCGTTTCATATAAGTGACGATCCGACCAGGATCGTCATCCTGAAGCCGGCGCCCTGGCTCTTTGCGGGCTGAAGGATCTCTTCCACGATCCGACGCGACCGCCCAAAATCCCATTGCGTGCCCGAATTCACTCAGGGTACGATTCTCGTCATCAGTTGGCTGTCCACTAGCTCCAGGCGCATCAAGGCCTCCGGAGCGGACGGGCGGTTAAAGAACGATGAAGATCCTCTCTGTAATCCTCGCGTAAATCAGCACCGCAAGCAGCTGGCAGTCTTGTCTCTCAGATTCGCCGTCGTTTTTTTCTTAGCCGCGTCACTGTGGCATCTCAGGGTTCAAATGCCTCCCGGCGCAGAAAGTTATGAATGGCCATGACCGTCGCCGTTGTTAAGCCATCACAACCGAGCCTGTGGGCGTCGATTCGCGAGGCGATTCATGGCTCGCACCAGGATTTCACCGCCGGCAATCTGAACCGCGCCATCCTGCTGCTGGCGATCCCGATGGTGCTCGAAATGGTGCTCGAATCCCTGTTTGCCGTCGTCGATGTTTTCTGGGTGGCTCATGTCGGCGCCAACGCCGTCGCCACAGTAGGCCTCACCGAGTCGATCCTCATGCTCGTTTTCGCCGTCGGCATGGGACTGGCCCTTTCAACCACCGCCATGGTCGCGCGCCGCATCGGCGAAAAGGACCACGAGGGCGCAGCGGTCGCGGCTGTTCAGGCCATATTCCTCGGCCTCGCGGTTTCCGTAATGATCGGAGTGCCGTGCTTCATCTTCGCGCCACGCCTTCTGCAACTTATGGGCGCGACGCCGGACATCATCGCCACGGGCAGTTGGTACGCGCGCATTGCGCTCGGAGGCGGCAGCGGCGCCGTCGTTCTGCTCTTCCTCAACAACGCGATTTTTCGCGGCGCGGGCGACGCTGCCATCGCCATGAGGCTGCTGTGGGTCTCCAACATCATCAATCTGCTGCTCGATCCCTGCCTAATTTTCGGCCTCGGTCCATTCCACCGCTTCGGCGTGACGGGCGCTGCGCTCGCCACGTGGACCGGCCGCAGCATCGGCGTGCTCTATCAGTTCTATCGCCTGATGCGCGGCACCGAGCGCATTCGCGTGCTCCGCAAACAGATCCGCCTGAACCTTGACGTCCTCTGGCGGCTCGTCCGCGTCTCCCTCACAGGGATCGTCCAGTTCGCCATTCAGAATACGAGCTGGATCGGCCTCGTGCGTATCGTCAGCTTCTTCGGAGCGGCCGCGGTCGCGGGCTACACGATCGCTATTCGCATCGTCATCTTCGTGATTTTGCCTTCGTGGGGTCTCAGCAACGCAGCAGCTACGCTCGTCGGACAGAATCTCGGAGCGAAGCATCCCGAGCGTGCCGAGAAATCCGTCTGGCGCACGGGCTTTTACAACATGCTGTTCCTGGGCGGCGTGGGCCTGATTTTTGTCATTTTCGCCGAGCCGATCGTGCACCTCTTCACGCAGGACCCGGTCGTCGTTCCGCTCGCAGCGTCCTGCCTGCGCCTCGTGAGTTACGGCAACATCGGCTACGCGTACGGCATGGTAATGCTCCAAGCGTTCAACGGCGCAGGCGACACCGTCACGCCGACCATTGTGAATTTCTTCGGCTTCTGGCTCCTTGAAATCCCTTTGGCATATTGGCTTGCGATGCGCACAGGCCTGCGCTCCAACGGAGTCTACCTTTCGATCGTGATCGCCGAATGCGCCGTTGCCATCGCCAGCGTCATTCTCTTCAAGCGCGGCCGCTGGAAGCAGCGCAAAATCTAGACGCGCCCAATCGCCCGACTCAAGACAATCCCCATATCTGACTCAAGCAAGGCGCAGAACATCGAGCACACGATGGTGTGACCTCCACAGATCCTCTAGCATGGCCTCGATCCCCGTTCCCGTCAGCCGGACGACGCACACCGGCGTATCCCCTTGGACCGAGGTGAACAGGCTCAGTACGTGAACCGCATGGCCTGCCGTAAGTCCGGCAACTAATCCGAACGCGTCTTCGTGATCGTCGACGGCAAACGTAATTCGCACGCCGGCCTGCGGCGAAGAGAAGATACTCACGAACGCTCGGAAAATATCGGATTCGGTAATGATGCCCATGAGCTTGCCTTCTCGGACCACCGGGAGTGCGCCGAACTTTCGCTCTCGCATCAGCAAGGCCGCTTCTTCGATCGGCGTGTCCGGCATTACCGTCAGCGGATTCGATTTCATGATCTCGCGGGTCGCCACGCGTTCTTCCGCGGTTTCCCGCACCAGCACGGCGAAAGGATTCACATCGGAAGGAAACGCATGCAAGATGTCGGTCGCCGACACGATTCCAAGCAAACGCGGCTCGCCCTGCTGCGATTCGACAACCAACAAACGCCGGATACGACGCTGCGCCATTAGGGCCGCAGCTTTCGCAATCGGCGCGTCCGGACCGATGGTAATCAGATTCCGGGTCATCCACATGCCGACAGTCATTGGTTCTATGCCTTTGCCATTGCAGCCGATTCGCCGCTATCTTAGTCGCAAAATCACCTTTTTGCGAATTCCCCGCAGATTGTCATGAGGGTAGTTTCCGGCAACCCGGTCACGCAAGCGCGGGCGCATGAGTTCCTCCCCTAAAACGGAAATTCTATGAATCCCGGACGATCCCTCCGCACTCCAATTCCGAAGGCCCAAATAAACTTAAGGAGAGCGCCACATGCCGACAATCATGACCAAGGACGGCACGCAGATTTATTACAAGGACTGGGGCAAGGGTCAACCCGTGGTCTTCAGCCACGGCTGGCCGCTGAGTTCGGACGCCTTCGAAGACCAGATGTTGTTTCTGGCTGACCGCGGCTACCGCTGCATCGCGCTTGACCGCCGCGGGCATGGCCGTTCGAGTCAGCCTTGGGACGGCAACGAAATGAATACCTATGCTGACGACCTCGCGGAACTGACCGAATCGCTCGACCTGAGAGACGCGATCCACGTCGGTCACTCGACCGGCGGTGGCGAAGTCGCGCGCTACATCGGCCGCCACGGCACCGAGCGCGTCTCCAAGGCCGTGTTAATTGGCGCCGTTCCTCCGCTGATGCTGAAAACGCCTGCCAATCCCGGCGGCCTGCCGATAGAAGCGTTTGATCAAATCCGTGCCGCTGTCCTCGCCGACCGTTCGCAGTTCTGGAAGGATCTGAGCGCGCCATTCTATGGCGCCAACCGTCCCGGAGCGAAGGTCTCGGACGGCCTACGGGAATCGTTCTGGCTGCAGGGGATGCTCGCCGGACACAAAGCCGTCTATGACTGCATCAAGGCTTTCTCTGAAACGGATTTCACCGAAGACCTCAAGAAGTTCGACGTGCCAACGCTCGTCCTCCACGGCGACGACGACCAGATCGTGCCGATCGCAGATTCGGCGCTTCTCTCCGCCAAGCTGGTCAAGGGAGCCACACTGAAAGTCATCCCGGGTGCGCCGCACGGCATGTGCTCGACCCTGAAGGACCAGGTCAACGCGGAATTGCTCGCGTTCTTCAAGGGCGCGACTGCGCACGCCTCAGCGTAATCGGGCTATCAAACAAACAGGGAGGCCGCGCCGCGGCGGCATCCACGAGCCACCAGGCGCGAGCTACTTTCGGGCCGTTGCGCTCGCGCCTGGGGATGCCCGCCGGACGGTGGTCATCGCGTGCAGGCGGTTGTACGTCTGCCTCCTTAGCGCCAGCACACAAACCCATTGGCCGTGCCGGTTCCCGCCTCCGAGCGATAGCAGGGCACGTAAGCCACGACGCTCGGTTGGTGATCGGTATCGGACATCGCGCCGCTGAGCGCGATCCAGTTCTTGATCTCCGAGTTTCCGGACTGCAAGAGTTCTTCGTGGATGCCGGTGATCTCGGCGGCGCTTCGCTTGCTCAGCGCGCCGAGAAACGCCCGGTCGAGCTCTTCGTCGATTACGAAGTGTGACAGCCCTCCCGAGGCAAAAACCGCGACACGGGCATCACTTTTCCAAGTACGAATCGCTTTCCCTACCGAGCGGCCGAAGTCGTAACAACGCCGCGCCGAAGGCTGATTGGGTGGGAAAAACGTGTTCTGTATCAGAGGCACGCTGGGCACTGGCTGATCGCGCATCACTCGGCGATAAATGAAGCCGAATGCGTGCGGCGTTTCATCCGCCGGGAAGGCCTTCAACGTCGCTGGGTCGAACGCATCGCCCATGAGCGTGCGGATGACGTGACACGCCAACTCCGGCGATCCCCGATAGGTCGCGCCTCCGGGCGGAATGTAACCCGGAATCGCCTCCGCCACTCCTGGAGGTAAATGCGCCTTGCGGGCCGGTGCCATCTCGGCATTGACGATCCGCTCTCCCCACATCACGCCGAAGGCCGGGATCAGGTTCTCGTTGAAGATCTCCATCTGGTCGTTGCCGAAGATAACGGCCACGTCGACCCTAGCTTCGGCAAATATTTCGGCCAGCCGGTCGAGCGCCCTGTGGCACTCCGCATGGCGCGCGCTCATCACTTCGGGCGTACTCTGCTGGTCGAACCGATCCGCCCGCCGATGTTCGGCGAGCTCATCAAAGCGCCACACCTTGCCCCGGAAGGGATGCTTGCCTGCGCGGTCGGCCGGAACCCGCAGCGGCCACTGTTCGGGCGTCGTCGTGAGCATTGGACCGTGCGAAAGAGCCATGCCGAGAACAATTTCCGCCATATCCCGTTCCCCTTTGGCGCTGTGACGCGGCGTCGACTGCGATTTAGTGACTATCTTGCTGTTTTCGAGTAGCCACTGTTCGCACAAGCGCCCTGGGCGATCCGTGACATGCGTCACGTAGGCGTGTGATGCGAATCACAGCCTAGGAAGGCGACGCCGAGCAAAGTGCGTAGATCAACTTAGGCCCGCGGCACTTCGGGGTACGGAAGCGCGGGAACTGCAACAAAAGACCTCTCTTACATGCGAGACAAGAAATTCGGGCTCCGAGTAGGTGGTCGAGACCATCAATGGGATGACGCGGCCTGTCCCGGTTGCGAATCGATCGACAATCAGCAGTATCCCCGCCCGCACAAGAATTTCGGATCGAGCTGCCTGGGCCTCGTCCACGCGGAACGCGTCACAAACGCCACGAACGAAGTGAAGACGATTCTGGTGTGCGACACCTGCTTCGCAAATCCCAAGCACTCCCCGCGCTAGCCACTGAGCGATTACCGGCCACTGCCGTTGCTCGCTCGCTAAATGCCCAGTGGCCCATTGACCCCGCACACAAATTCTCTTCGTAGGGGCATGGCGCGCCGTTAGCGATCCCGCAGCGTTTTCGTAGCGGCCGCCTTCAGGCGGGCCCCTTAGAATTCGGACCCCTCAAGGAAAACCGAGACAGCGGTCGCTAGGCGGGCAGGATCGGCGTGTAGGCAATGTACAGCAGCCAATAAACCACGACGCCGGTGATTGAGACGTAGAGCCACAGCGGAAGCGTCCACCGCGCGATCGCGCGGTGCTGGGCGAATCTCTCGCGCAGCGCGCGCGTGAGCGTCATCAGCACGAGCGGCACGATCACGATCGCGAGCGTCGTGTGCGTAATCAGGATCGTGAAATACACAGGCCGAATCCAGCCCTGGCCTCCGAAGCGGATAAGCCCCGCGTGAAAGTGGAAGTAGAGATAGAGCACGAGGAACACGGTCGAGCAGAGAAACGCGGTGACCATGCAGAAGCGGTGCAGGGCAATCTTGCGGTTGCGGATAAACGCGTAGCCTGCCACCAGAAAAACCGTGCAAGCCCCGTTGAGCGTTGCGTTGACCGCGGGAAGCGACATCAGAGGAATGCCAATCGTCATTGCGCTCTCACGGCGTCACAGCCGCGTGATCAGGCGGTCGAGAATCAGCCACGCCAGCAGGATCGGAATGTGCGCGACGGTCGCGTGCATCAGCCACTTGGCGCGGACGTTGGTGCGCGAGCGATTCGCCCAGAGCCCCACTTGCAGCAAAAGCATGCCCAGAACGAGTGCGCCGAAAAAGTAGCTGGCCCCGGCCATGCCGATCGCGTATGGAAGCGCGCTCACCCACACCAGAATCGCGCTCGTCGCGATGATCTGCCGGAACGTCGCATCGCCCTTGCGATCCACCACAGGCAGCATGCGAATTCCCGCGCGCGCGTAGTCCTCGCGATATATCCACGCGATGGCCATGAAGTGCGGGAACTGCCAGAAGAAAAGAATCGCGAAGAGCACCCATCCGCCTAGCGAAAGAGAACCGCGCGCAGCGGCCCAGCCGATCAGCGGAGGCAAAGCCCCGGGAATCGCGCCGACCGCCGTCGAAAGAGTGGTGCGCGTCTTCAGCGGAGTGTAGAGGCCGAGGTACAGCACGCACGTCGCGAGGGCCACCAGCGCGGCGAGGCCATTGACGGCCAGCGCGAGCCACAGCGCGCCCACGACGATCATGCCTACGCCAAACAGCAACACCTCGCGAGGCTGCAATTGGCCCGAAGGCAACGGGCGCGACGCCGTCCGCCGCATCACCGCGTCCATCTCGCGTTCGATGTATTGATTGAGCGCGGCCGCGCCGCCTGCAACGAGTAGCGTCCCGCCAAGCGTGTGGAGCAGCAGAGCCCAGTCTAGAGTGCCGCGCGACCCAAGATAAAAACCGGCCACCGTGGTGATGACCACGAGAAAAGTGACGTCCGGCTTTGTCAGCGTCACATACGCCCAGGGCTTCTCGAAGCCGGAAATCGTATCCGCGCGCGATTCGCTCATCGCAGCGCGCCCGCTTTCTCAGCCGCATGCGCTTCCGAAGTCTCGGCGGCGGACGCCGGCCGAATCAATCGGAAACTCGTCAAGGTCAGCAGCACCGAAGAAGCCAGCGTCAGCGCTCCGCCAAGCACGTGCGCCACCGTGAGGCTCACATAGAGCAGCGTCGGCTGCGAGGAATCGCGCGCGAGGATCGCCACCGCCCACCACGCCGCGAGCCCGAGGAGAATCTGAATCCCGAAAAATGAGTGCAACAGAATCGTGCAGCGGCGCAGCGCGCCGACCTCGCGGAAGCGGCGCTTGGCCACTGCACCGGTCCAGACAACCAGCACCAGCACGACGCCCGCGCCCACCAGATGAGGATCGATGCCGAAAGCTCCATGCCGAAAAGCCGCGCCCAGCACGAGCTGCACGAGAATCGCCGCGGTCGTGCACGACGCGAGGACGCGCAAGCGTGGCACGCCCGTGTCTGCCACCTGCGAAAGATCGCTCTGCCACCAGCGACTGAGATAGAGAGACAGCCCGACGAGGGCGATGAAAAACAGCTGCGCGAGCGTCGCGTGCGCCGTCGCGGAAAGCGTCGGGTAAAATTCGAGCACGCGCATTGCTCCGAGCACCGCCTGCGCGAGCACGAGTGCGAGAGCGATCCAGCCAAGCCACCGCGCTAGCGGGCGCACCGCCGCGCGCGAGAGCCACACCGCGAGAACCAGCGTGAGAATCGCCACGATTCCGGCGATCACGCGGTGCGTGTACTCGAAGCGGATGCCGCCGATCATTGGCGGGATGAGTTTGCCGTACGCGAGCGGCCAATCTGGAACTGAGTCGGCGGCGCCGTTGCTCGTTACGAGCGCGCCCGCCATCAGCAGCAGGACCGTGAAGCAGGACGTCAGCACCGCAAAGCGGTACACGCCGCGAGGAGCGTGAGATGGATTCTGTGTCATCAGCGTGCGAAAGACCTCTCATTGTAAGGACCGCGCCGCAAAAACGCAAAGAGTTCCCGCGCAATACGCCGGAGCGCCAATTAAGGCGGGTTAAGGCGTCTTAAGCTGCCAAAAAGTGGCAAAAATTGCCACCACTCGTAAATGATTTATGTTTCGAGCTCGAAAGATTCCGAGCCGAAAAATAGGCATTGACTGAAGGTAGATCTGCTTGGCCTACCGAAATAAAAAGTGGCGCTTCGCCCGGCCGATTTGAGCGCGGCCGGGCGCGAGAGATCAAGAAATCAGTGAGCCGGAGGCGCGGGCGGAGGCCCGGCGAGCGTCGTATCCTGATCGAGCTTGAGCTGCCATCCCGCGGACGTGTGCACCCATACCGACGAACCGCGCATGTGAAGGACGCGACCCGGCGCGGTTGCGCCCGGCGGCGCCTTGAAGGCGATGTCCACGAGGCCGGAGACAATCGCTCCGCCGTCAAAGAGAACGACCTTGGGATCTTTCAGATCGTAAGCCGAAAGCGCGAGCTGGCCATTGGTGATCGCGGCCAGAAATTCCGCCTTCGATTGCGCCGCGCCATTGCCATGAATGAAGATCGCGTCTTCGGCCATCAGCGGAGCGACGGCGGAAATGTTTCCGGAGACGCACGCATCCTGAAATTTCTTCTGAAGCTGCAACACCTCATCCTGTTTCGAGGCTTGTGCCCGCGCGCGCAGAGCAGCCCCCGCGAAAATCATCACCGCGACTGCGGCCGTGGTGACGAACGTCGAAATATACCGGTTGTTCCAATACGACATGCAATTCCCTCCCCCAGCTATGATTTGCGTGAAACCGCGCTGATTCTACATTGGAGTCCCAAAAACCCAAATGCAAATCGGAAGAGTGAAACGCCTCGTTAACGTCGCCTTTCTTAGCGACGCCGAGGAGAAATTCATCGCTCAAACAACGAGCGATGGGAAACCAGACTTCGTCTGCGCGTCCCGACCTGGAAATCGAGAAACAGCGATTTCCGGGAAAGAATAAAGCGTCGGGACGCTCCGCTCAGAATGACGACTTTGCGGAGAGCGCCGCTCTTTCCAGGTTATCGGGAAGCTGCGGCGGCATTCGATGCCGCGGCGTGGGCGCCGGCGATGCGGCCGAATGTTGCGGAGCGGAGCACGGACGTGCCCGCCGGATAGTGATGGTAATAGAGACCGGTCACTTCGCCTGCGGCATATAACCCGGGAATCGGAATGCCTGCGGGCGTGACTACGCGCGCGACGGAATCCGTTCGGATGCCGCCAAACGTAAATGTGATGGCGCAGGTGAGCGGATACGCAATGAAGGGCGGCAACTCGATCGGAAACGCCCAGTTGGATTTCGGCGGATCGATTCCGCGGGCGGACCTGCCGTCGCGAATGTGCGGATTGAAGGTGCCGGGGCCGATGGCGGCATTGTACGCGGCGACGGTGCGTTCGAGAGCGACCGGATCGAGGCCGAGCTTGACCGCTAGGTCCGCGAGCGTGGCGGCCGTGATCGGCGGCTGGTCCGTGAGAATGACTTTATCGACGTGCTCGATGCCGAGGGTCGTCTGATCGCCGATGAAGAAAGCCTTCTGATTCTGGCGCCTCCAAATTTCAAAGGCGATTTCTTCGAACGTGGAATCGAAGCTGTCTTTTCCTTCGTCGAAGAATCGCTGCGCCTGCTGGTTGACGACGATGCCGTAGGGAAACGCGTAGATGACTGCGTCTGGTTTTTTCGAACGCACGTCCACGGGCTCGCCGTGGAACATGTCGAACTGGCCCGCCGTGTCGGCGCCGAGTTCCATCGCCATTCGAAGCCCATCGCCGCGATTGTTCTTGATCGTCGGTGCGATGAGCGGCAAATCGCAGGCGCGTTCGCCAAGATAACGCGTGAGCATTTCGGCGTTGCCTTCGAAGCCGCCTGCGGCGATGACGACGGCTTGCGCCGCGAGTTTTTTCAAGAGGCCATCGCGGCCGCGCACGATGATTCCATCCACGCGCCCGTCATTTGCGGCGCTGAGCCGAACGGCCTCGGCGGAGTAAAGGATTTCCGCGCCAGGCGTGCGCTCCAAAACTCCGGCAAGCCCCTCCACGATCCCGAAGCCACCGAGAGCGGGCATGCCGAGCCCACCGCCCGTGTTGCGGTTGGGAAAAGGCTGCTGGAAATAGATCAGCTCGACGCCGTTTCCTTCGAGGAAGAAAAGCGTGGCGGTAACTTCGCGATCGAGAGTGCGGCAATATTCGAGATCGGCCAGTCCGTTCGAGACGCGTTCCATGGTGCCGATGAAAGCGGGGTCGAGGCGGCGATCCGCGGTGATGCGGAACCAGGAACTGGTCCAGCGCGTTGCGCCGCCGCGCTCCTCGCGGGGAGCCCGTTCGAGCACGGCGATGCGCGCAGCGCGGCCTTGCATGCGCGCCGCCGCAGAGTAGCTGACGGCGGCGGAAAGGCCAGCGGCGCCGCATCCTACGACGACGAGATCGTATTCAGCTTTGTCGCGTTCCGTACCGATCACCTGTGAAGTTCCTCCAGTTTCGGATAGCAACATCGCCGTCGTCAGTTACGCCGAAGAGAGATTCATCGCTCAAACAATGAGCGATGAAAAACCGTACTTCGCCTGCGCGTCCCGAACCGGAGATCGAAAAATATCGATCCCCGGAAAGAAACTGCGTCGGGACGCTCCGCTCAGAATGACAGCCCTAAAAACTCAAGCTGGGTTCTCAGCCGGCTGGAAAGTGGACCTGGTTGCCGGTGTCGATCCAGACGCTTTTTACTTCCGTGTATTCGTTGAGCGCGTCGGGGCCCTGCTCGCGACCGAGTCCGCTCTGCTTGAAGCCGCCGAACGGAAGTGCGTGCGACACAATGCGGTAATTGTTCACCCACACCGTTCCCGCGCGCAGCCGTGAAGCCATGCGTAGCGCGCGGCGAACATCGTTGGTCCACACGCCTGCAGCGAGGCCGTAGGATGTGTCGTCGGCGATCGCGAGCGCGTCGTCTTCGTCCTCGAAGCGGATCAGGCAGACGACCGGGCCAAAGATCTCTTCTCGCGCGAGACGGCAGGAATTGTCCACTGGGCCAAAGACGGTCGGCTCGACGAAAAAGCCCTTGCGATCCATGCGCCCGCCGCCGGTGAGCAACGGCAAACCCGCGCGCTTGCCGAAGTCGAGATAACCGAGAACTTTTTCAAGTTGCGGACGCGAGGCGAGCGGGCCGAGCTGCGTTCCAGGATCGAGCGGATCGCCCGCGCGCAGTTTGCGCCCGCGTGCGATGAGAAGCTCGGCGACCTGGTCGAAAACGCCGCTCTGCACCAGGACGCGCGAGCCGGCCATACAGCTTTGTCCCGTGGCGGCGAAGACTCCGGCCATCACGCCGTTGACCGCGTTGCTGAGATCGGCGTCCGCGAAAATGATGTTAGGCGACTTGCCGCCCAATTCGAGCGAGACGCGGGCGTTGCGCTCGGCCGCCGCCATGGCGATTTTCCTGCCGGTGGCCGTCGAGCCGGTGAACGCGATTTTGTCGACGCCCGGATGAGTCACGAGCGCGGAGCCCGTGGGATCGCCATAGCCGGTGACGACGTTAACGACGCCTCGCGGAAATCCCGCCTGCATCACAAGCTCGGCCAGCAGAAGCGTTGAGGTCGGAGTGATCTCCGACGGTTTGACCACGACCGTGTTTCCGGCGGCGAGCGCGGGAAAAAGCTTGCACCCGAGCAGCCCGAGCGGGGTGTTCCATGGCGTGACGGCGGCGACGACGCCGATCGGCTCGCGCACCGTGTAACACACGAAGTTCGGCACGCTCGATGGGACGGTCATACCGTGCAGCGTCTCGGCAAGCCCGGCATAGTAGTAGCAATCGGAAGCAAGAGCAACGAGGCCGGGCTTCATCTCGGACACGAGCTTGCCATTCTCCCAAATCTGGCGGCGGACGAGATCATCGGCGTTTTCTTCGATCAGCTGCGCGAGGCGCCTGAGCAGCGCAGCACGGCGGGCGGGCGGAGTTTGTGGCCAACCGCCGGTCTCGAAGGCGCGTCGAGCCGCATTTACGGCCGCATCGACGTCAGCCGCATCGGCTGAAGGGACGCGGCCCCATTTTTCTTCGGTGTAGGGATCGACGCAGGAGAAGAATTTACCGGATGCCGAGGGCCGCCATTCGCCGTCGATGTGCAGGCGAAATTCGCGCTCAGTGAATTCCGAAGGGCGCCTCACGGCGGCGGTGGCGCTGGTTGGTTGCGCTCCCATTTCAGGCATGCTGCGGCGCGTTGTAGAAATTGCCGGAGCGGAGCGTGACAAGAACTTTTTCCGGATCAAATGCGACGCCGATAGGATCGCCACCGTCGGCCACGACCTTGATCTGAGCCTTCAACATGCGGCGCTGCATGATGATGCCGCGGTCGCTGCTCGCAAGATGCTCTTCCGAGTGCATGCCCATCGGCCCTTGGCCGACTTGCGCTTCAAAATCGCCCGGCGTGTCCTGGCGTTCGCGGTCGGTCATTTCGCCCCAGAGCTTGCCGTTGAAGCGGACGCCCGAAAATTCCTTGGGCGCGGTCTTCGGGAGCTTCGAAACGGTCGCCATGGTGAAGTGCGAATCGTCGACGGGCAACGACCACGTGATCCGGCTCGCTTTCACCTGCGAAATATCGATCGGATTGGGAACGCACATGATGTTGGGCATGAGGAACGAGGAAACGCGATCGTATTCGCGGCCGTCGTCTAGCCTGCGCTTCGCGGAGTAGCACACGCCGTTCTCCGTGGTGAAGAAATCGACCTTGGGCATGAGCGCGAATTGCGGCACGAACTGCACGGTGCTAAAAGTCGAGTGAAGGACTTGCACGTGGAATGGGTCCATCACGTTGTCGTTCATGTGCAGCCAACTGTAGGGCGCGACTTCGAGGCTATTGTCGCCGGTCGCTCCGAAAGCGCCGATATCGGCGCGCAATTCCTCGTCCGGGGCGACATCTTCGAGAATGTCATAGCGCGGCAGGAGCGGCTTCTTTTCCGGAGGTCCCATGTAAGCGAAAGTCAGCCCGTAGCGCTCTTCGAGCGGATACCAGGGCTGCCGGGCCACATCGAGATTGTGGCCGCCATCGGGTTCGCACGGCTGGCTGAGGCAGCGGCCCTCGACGTCAAAAAGCCATCCGTGGTAACAACAGCGAATGCCCTCCTCGGAGACCTTGCCGTAGAAGAGCGTCGTGCCGCGGTGCATGCAGCGCGGATAGAGCAGGCCGGGGCGACCCTTTTTGTCGCGAAAGAGAATCAGATCCTCGCCGAGAATGCGGACGTATTGGGGGCGGTCAGTGACTTTCGAGGAGACGGCGACGGGCTGCCAATAACGGCGCATGAGTTCGCCACAGGGCGTGCCCGGGCCGACCTGAATCAGCTCGTAATCAGGATGCTGCGGGGGCCTGCCGTAGGCGCTGCCGTCGGATGACCGCTTTCGCTGAGTCGCTTCGCTCATTTCGTCCCTCGGTGCTCGGCGGAATCAACGGCGAATTCGAGGAAACCGCCGAGACAACTATGGTCATAAACACCCGGTCGGTTTGAGTTGTCAAGAGGGCGGAACGCAAAGGCAAAAGCTAAAAGCAGAATCCTCGGGGAAAAACCCAAACTTGCGTACACCGCAAGCATGGGACACCCGACATTAAGTATGAGGGCTAGATCGAAGGAGATGCCGGTCGCTCAATAAGACGAACGCCTTCCTCGCGCGCCAGGATTGGATGCCCACCAAGACACTCACCCGACTTTGGACATTCTGTGCAGCGAGCTGAAGGCAGCGTTTCTGGCGTCAAGCGCGGCTCAGCGCCGAGCCAGTAAAGCCCATTTGCCATCACACAAAAACCAGTCGCAGCAAACCACACCATTGCGCCACCAACGAAGGCCGTGAACAAAGTCACCCATGGGCTGTAGGCGATCACCAGCAGTGACGCGACGGAGATGTTGATTCCAACTGCAAGATAGACGCGGCGCTCAAGATACCATCTGTCCGTCTGCAAGAAGAATAGGTTCCAGCGCGTTGGTTTGTCCGACCCGAGCATTGGAGTGAAGCCAAGCCAGCGCAGGACACTGCCCACGGGGCAAAAGCCCGTGAAGGCGACATTGATGGAAACGAGCCCCGTAGCGGTGACTCCCAAGATGCACAGACGGTTCACAAACAATGCCATCGCTGTGCTTGCGAGCAGAACTACTCCGGCGATCAACCAGACCGTCCGCTCAATGTACCAGCGGTTGGTGGGGACGATATAAACACCTGAGCGAAGCGCCATGGCCGGCACTATATCGCCGAAAAAAAAACAAGGCAAGAATTAAGGTGATGCCGGGCTGCTGGTGCAAGTAGACCGAGGGCTTGGCTTTTCCAGCCTTCATTGAACTGGCTGGCAATCGCATGGATGATCCAATCCACCCTTTCCGCGTCGATCAACACGGCCGTAATCAGCCAGGCTCGGGCCGGTCAGTGAGAGACGGATTGGAACGTGAAGGAGAGGGATTTGGATTCGTGCGGGGCGATGGTGACGGTCTGGTCCTGCGTGCCGAAGCGCTCGTGCCAGGCTTCGATTGTGTAGGTGCCGGGCGGGAGATTTTTCAGCTCGAATGCGCCGGTTTTAGGCGTGACGGCGAAATACGGGTCCGAGAAAACGAAGACAAAGGCGCGCATCCACGGATGGATGTTGCAGACGACAGGAATGGCCAGCTCCGGCTTCGAGAAAGTTGTCACGTAGGGCGCCTCGCCTGCGTCAAGCGAGCGGTTCCAGGAGCGATTCACGCGCGGCATGGCATGGACGTTGTGCGTGGCCGGATCGGTATTCTTGACCTCGAACGGCTGGTTGACCATGAACGCTAGGACGCGCGGATCGTACATGCAGCCCTTCTGGTCGAGGACGGCGGGGTCCTGCGGCGTGTCGAAGTGATAGGCACCTAGGCCGGACTTGATGTACACGACGACGTTCGCGAGCGCGTCGCCGGGACCGGTCGCGACAACAGGTGGAGTAATCGGCGAGGCGTTCGCCTGGACGCAGGCCGCCTCGGCGCTCATGTCGATGGGGCGGAAGACTGGCGGCGGGCCATCGAGCTTCACGGTCCCGGTGATGGATCCAGTGGTCGAAGGATCGACTACGGCGGTGGCCGCAGGAGGCTCGGACAATTCGCCGGGTTCTTTCTTGCTACAACCGATGATTGCGAGTGGCAGCGCCGCTGCCAGGACCAACACAACGAGCCGGGTCTTCAAGACGGAATATTCCCTCTCCTTAAAAAGAATATTTTAGCAAAGCGGCGCGCCAAGACCAAAAGGCTGGCGGTTACGGTTCATGTACCATGCTGACACTAAGACGTCGATTTCCGGAGGCGGAGGCGTCTGAGTTTCGCGCGTAAACAGTCTGCGTCCATCCCGGCGGACTGGCAGACGAGCGGAAAATCCTTCTGATCCTGGAAGAGATATTCTTCGGCCTGACGCTTGGAGCGGAGAGGTCCCGAGATCCATTCCTGAATCGCTGTCACGATCACTGCCTGCCACAGGCGCTTTTCGCGTCCTGCGGGCGCTTCAGTCAGCACTACCGCATTTGTAGCCATTGTTCCCCCGTGCGCCGCAACGGCTGGGTACGGCGAAATCTCGATGGGGGTGAGGGCAATGGTTTGGCCGAACGAGCGCGCGGTGCTTTGTATTTGGGCGCGATGTGCTTTCTTAGTGAAGAGCAGACGCGATGCGGACACACGACTTAGCTTTTTGCGCTGGGCGAGTGTGCTTGCCGACGCCATGGAGCGGAGGGCGCGCGGGAGGGACAAGGAAAAAATTCCTCGGAGTAGATAACTTTTTCCGTTGGCTGCCCGATAGGACCTGGGCGAGCGATGCGTCAGTGCGGGGCGACTACGCTGGCGACGATGGCGAGCGCGCGATCGATGGCGGCGCGATCGACGTCGTAGTGCGTGACCATGCGGATAGCGTGCTTGCCTGTGGCGCCGCAGAGGACGTTTTGCTTCGCCAGAGCCGCGCAGACGTCCGCGGCGGTGCGGCCGGTGCCGGTGACGTCGAAAATCAGAATATTGGTGACCACCTTCTTCGGATCGATCGAGATGCCGGGAATGCGGGCGAGTCCTTCGGCGAGATGGCGCGCGTTTTCGTGATCGCGATGCAGAATCTTCGGAGTTTCCTCGAGCGCGACGAGACCCGCTGCCGCGAGTACACCTGCCTGGCGCATGCCGCCGCCGAGGAGCTTGCGCGTGACGCGCGCCTTGTCAATGAAATCGCGCGAGCCGGCGAGCAACGAGCCAACCGGAGCGCCGAGTCCTTTGGAAAGGCAGAACATAACCGAATCGACCTTGCGCGTGAGGTCGGCGACGCTGCGGCCGAGCGCGACCGAGGCGTTGAAGATGCGCGCGCCGTCGAGATGCACCGGAAGGCCTGCGGCGTGCGCGTGGTCGCAAATATCGTTGAGAATTTCGGGCGGATAGACGGTCCCGCCGTGCATGTTGTGCGTGTTTTCAAGCTCGATTAGCGCGGTCTGCGCGCGGTAGTAGATGTGCGGGCGGATCGCCGGCTCGATCAAGTCCCAAGTGAGGACGCCGCTATCGGCCGGGACCGTGTTCGGCATGCAACCAGCGATTGCTGCGACGCCCGCCATTTCGTAGAGATAAATGTGCGCCTGCGCCTCGCAGATCACTTCGGTGCCGTGGCGCGTCCATGTCTTGATGGCGGTCAGATTGGCCATCGAGCCGGACGGGAAAAAGAGCGCGGCCTCACGTTCGAAGATTTCGGCAGCGCGGGCTTGCAGGCGGTTGACGGTCGGGTCTTCGGCGTATACGTCGTCGCCGACTTCGGCCTCGGCCATCGCGCGGCGCATGGCGGGCGTAGGGCGCGTGACGGTGTCGCTGCGGAGGTCGATCGGCGAAAGCGGTTTCGCGGCGTCAGGCATAGCAACAACATGATACCTGAGGCGAGCGGGAGTTGAGAGCTGAAAGCCGCAGAGCCCGCACAGGCAAGAGTGCCTGTGCCACTAGAACCGGATGTAAATCGACCTTTTCAGCCAACTGTTTATGCGCGGCGGGCGGTGTGAAGGATGACGGTACCGAAGTTCCAGGAGGAGATGCGGACGTTGTCGAAGCCCGTCTTTTCCATCAGCGTGGAAAGTTCGGGCGGGGACGGGAATTTTCGCACAGAGTTGGGAAGGTACGCATAGGCCTCGCTGTTATCGGAGATGGCGCCGCCGATGCGCGGAAGGACTTGGCGAAAATAGAAGCGGAAAATCCCCGCGAGCGGGCCGGAGCCGGGCTCGCTGAATTCGAGGATGCCGAGTTCCCCTCCCCGTTTGAGGATGCGCGCGAATTCGCGGAGGCCCGCTTCGTAATTCGCGAGGTTGCGGAAGCCGAATGCGGTGGTGACGAGGTCGAAGCTCGCGTCGGGAAATGGGAGATGGAGAGAGTCGGCGGCGGCGAAGACGGCGGAGCGATGGCCGGCGCGGCACTTTTCGCGCGCGCGCACGAGCATGGGTTCGACGAAGTCAGTACCTAGGATGGGTGCGCGATCCGCGGACGAGCGAGCGCGGTCAAGCGCGAAGGCGAGGTCGCCGGTGCCGCAGCAAAGATCGAGGACGCGCGCGTCCGGGCGGCGGAGAATGTGGAGGAATCGCTTCGCGGTGCGGCGACGCCAGATGCGATCGAGCGAGAACGAGAGGAGATGGTTCAGGAAGTCGTAACGCGGCGCGATACGCGTGAACATGTCGCGGACGCGCGCCGCGGCCTCGCGTTCATCGCGCGCGCCTTCAGGGCGCGTACCGGGAGCGGAAGATTGTGTTTTCACGGATGGCGTCATTGTAAATGGCAACGAGGATTCCTCGGTCTCGGCTGATATTCCACGGCGAATGGGCGGCGCTTCACCAAGGATGTTCGCCGGGCGCAGCGTGCTGCGCCCCTACGAAAACCCTCTCGGACGGGCAACATAGTGCCGACTATCTGAAAGCACGCGCGGCGATGCTAGACAATTCGGCAAAGGTGCGCGCGACGACGGACCACGGAACTTCCTTGCCCCATTCGGTGTGGCCGATGTGTCGGGGCAACACCCAAAGAATCCGACCTCCGCGCGTTTTCTTGTCTCCGGCGAGAATCGGGCGAAGCTGCGCCGCGCGAATATTTCCGAGCGGTGGCAGCGGGCCGACACTCGCGACGAGGCGAATGATGCGCGCCGCATCCGAATCACGCAGATGACCGGCCGCCACAGCCAGCAGCGTGGCATACATCATGCCCCAGCCGATGGCTTCGCCGTGAAGGAAGCGACGGTAGCCGGTGGCCGCTTCGAGGGCATGGCCGAGCGTGTGGCCGAAATTCAGAATCTGGCGGAGGCCGCCTTCGCGTTCGTCGGCGCCCACGACGCGCGCCTTGATGGCGATCGAGCGCGGAATGATGTAGGCGAGCGCGGCGGGATCGCGGCGAAGGACGGAGTCCATGCGGCGCTCGAGAAATTCGAAGAGCTTGGCGTCGGCGATCACGCCGTACTTCACGACCTCATAAAGCCCCGAACGAAATTCGCGGTGCGGAAGCGTGCGAAGCACGGCTGGGTCGGCGATCACGAGCTTCGGCGGATAAAATGCGCCGACGAGATTCTTGCCTTCGGGCAGATTGACGCCCGTCTTTCCGCCGATGGCGCTATCCACTTGCGCGACAACTGTGGTGGGAATGTGAACGAGGCGGACGCCGCGAAGATAGGTTGCGGCGGCGAATCCAGCGACGTCGCCGACGACTCCTCCGCCGACGGCGACCAGCACGGCGTGGCGATCCGCGCCCGCGGTGACGAGCTGGCGGGCGATGCCTTCGACGGTGGCGAGGCGCTTCAAGGATTCGCGGTCGTCGAACAGAATCGGGCGGCGGGCGACGTGGCCGGGAATTTTCGATGCGAGCGCCTTGCCCCAATGCCGCCAGACCCGAGGGGAGGAAAGGATGAAGGTGCCGGTCGAATCGCCGAGGCGCCCGATTAGGGACGCCGCTCGAGAAAGCGCGTCCGGGGCGCAGACTACGTCGTAAGGACCGGCGGAACTCTTGACTCGAATGGTTGGCATGAGACCGCAAGAAAATGTAGCACAATTTGCGCGGGTGATTTTTGCGAATGATGGTGCCAAGCCGAAACGAATCGGGGGCTTTGTGCGTACTTACCGATGAGAGGGCTCAAGGGCGATGCGGACATTCATACTGTGGTGCATTCTGCTGTTCTTGTGCTGGCCGCTGGCGCTGGTGGCGCTGGTGTTGTACCCGATCGTGTGGCTGCTTTTGTTACCGTTTCGCATTGTGGGGATCGCGGTGGGAGGGGTGCTGGACTTGATTCGCGCGATCATTTTCCTGCCCGCACAGGTGCTGCGAGGGCCGCGGGGCGCTGCCGCACGATGACCGATCAACGGCAACAGTCCTACCCTTCGCGTAATGTGCGAAGAATGGGGCACCCGCAAAACCTCTCCGTATGGCGCGATTACTTCTGCGGTGGTGGCGCGGACATCAGATCGATGAACATTTTCGTGAATTTCGGGAGGTCAAGGTCGACTTGCGCGTGGACGAGGCGAACGTCGATGGCCGGCTTGAGCTGCTCGGTCCAGGTGATTGTGTCGCCGTAGCTGGGGCCGTGGCTGATGTCGGTGTCCATGTAGACGAGGTGCTCCTTGGTGATGATGCTCGGATCGAGGAGCGAGCAGGCGGCAAGCTCGTCCCACAGGTAGTAGCGGTCCTGCGAGTATTTCGCGATGTACTGCGCGGCGGGATTGGGCGATTTCGAGATCGCAACCAGCATTTCCTGCGTGAACATGGCCTTAATCGAGACGTCCACGGTCGTCACGTCGATTCGCGGCCAGTGCGCGCGCAGCGTGATGTGGGCGGCTTCGGGATCGAACCAGAAATTGAATTCGTGGCGCGGGCTGTTGGCGAATTCGGGGTCGTCCGTCTGCGGATTCAAACTGCCGCCCATGATGACGATTCCCTGCGTCAGCTCCACGAAATGCGGGTCGATTGAGAGAGCGAGGGCGATGTTCGTCAGCGGTCCGGCCGCGTAAATTGTGACCTGATGTGGATGCGCATGCACCTGGCGGACCAGGAAGTGAGCGGCGTCCTCGTCGAGTGCCCTCGTATGCGGCGCGCCTTCGGGCATCGGGGGAACTCCCCACGGGCCGTGAATTTGCGGATGTTCGGGCGCGACGCCGACGACTCCATTTTGCGTCTGTACGAGCGTCGTCGGCCCTTGCCCCCATGCGCCGAGCCAAACCACTTTGCCCGTGAGTTGCGAGTCGAGGCGAGTTTCCTCCTGCGTGCGGACCAGCGGAAAAACCGCGCCGGGAACCACGGGAACATCGGTGCGGCCGATGAGTTCGAGCATGCGTAGAGTGTGCTGGACTTCTTCGTCGCGCCAGGCATTTCCCGTGACGATGGTAATGCCGAGAACGTCCACTTTTGGCGACTGAAGGAGAACCATCATCGCCATCTGGTTCGAACCGCCCGGGCCGGAACCATCCTGATCGATGAGCACGAGGCGTTTCTGCGCGAACGCCGGGAAGACAAAAACGAAAAAAAGGATGGCCGTGGAAACGATTCGTTTCATCACGGGATCTCAGCGCCTCTGAAGTTCGGCAACGGATTCAAGGATCACGTGGCCGACGATGGCGAGGCTGCGCGGGCTGATTTTATCCAGCGTGTCTTCCGTCGTGTGCCAGTAGCCGAGACTCGTGTAGCCGTCGAGATCGATGACGTCGACGGAAGGAACACCGCGCTTCAGAAACGGGCCATGGTCGTCGGTGACTTCGAGCTCGCGCGACACGAAGACGTCCTTATAACCTAGCCGCGCGGCTGTCTTCCAAACGAGATCGGTGAGCCATTTCGTGGAGTCTGTTTCGCGCGGAATCACCAAATTCTTCTGCCCGATCATGTCGGCGAGAATGAGGGCTTTGATTTTCTTGAGGTCCCCGGAGACCGCCATTCGCGCCGCGAGTTCGCGGCTGCCATAAACGCTGTCCGTATCCGACCACTCGAACGTCGCCTGCGTTTCCTCTCCATCAACGAAAGCGATCCAGACGGAGTTTGGCTGCTTCGGGCCAGCGCAGAGGAGGCGCGCCATTTCGAGCATCAGGCCGGTGGAAGAGCCACTGTCTTCGGCGCCCACGAAGTTGTCGACGCGCTTGGTGTCGTAGTGGGTCATCAGGACGATGATTCCCTGCCCCGTGCCGGGAATCTTGGCGACGATATTTTCCATAGGCATCGTCCCGATGGGAGTCTGCGCGTTGAAATCGTCGGCGTCAGTTGCGCATCCGAAACCCTTCAATTGCGAGCGAATGTAGTTTTGGACGTTGTGAATCGCGTTGGACGCGGGCGGGTGCGGGCCGAAAGCGACGAGCTTCGCGACGTGGTCGTAGGCGTTTTGTCCGTCGAAGCCGCCGGTTTGGGATGCGGGCGGCGCGGCTTCGGCGGTCGGAACCATGAGCAATTGGGCTGAAGGCGAGGAGGCTGGCGCCGATGACGCGCTGACGGATGTCTCCGGGTGCTGCGCGTCATGTCCGCAGCCGACGGCGAGCAACGCGGCGACAGCGACGGCGCCGATGCAGAGAAAATCGCGAAGACGGCTCATGCCTGGGGCGCCTGCTCTTCGGCCAGAGCGCGGATGCGTTTGCGTCGAAGAACGACGTATGACACCAAAACGCTGATGAAGTAGAGAATGATCATCGGCGCCATGAAGACGAGCATGGTGGTGGCGTCGGGAGTGGGCGTGACAATTGCGGCGAGGACGGTAATCAAGAGCATGGCGTAGCGGAAATTCTTCAGCAGGAATTTCGGCGTCACGATGTTGAAGAGCGACAAAATGAAAACGACGACAGGCATTTCAAAGATCACGCCGAGGCCGACGAGGACAACCACGATCAGGCTGAAGTATTCATTCACGCTGATGAGCGGGCGGATCGGGCCGTCGTTGAGAAAGCCGACGACGTAGGTGAGCACCTGCGGAAGCATCACGAAGTAACCGAACGCGATGCCGCAGAGGAACAAGATCATCGACGCGCCGATGAAGCTCGCGACGGCGCGGCGCTCGTGCTTGTAAAGCCCCGGCGCCACGAAAAGCCAAATCTGATACAGCACCCACGGCATGGCGATCACGATGCCCAGATAGAGGCCGAGGTTGATGATAAGGCTGACGCCGCCGGCGGGGCTCGTGTAGTAGAGCCTTTCGTCGAGGTGATTCGCGTGCAGCGCCGCCATCATGGGAGTGATGATCAGATAGATGAAGCGCTTAGCGACAAGCAGGCCGACCACCATGCCCACACCGATGGCCAGCAAGGAGCTGATGATGCGTTTGCGCAGCTCGATCAGGTGATCGAAGAAGGACATGGCCGCGCCGGTTTCTTCGTCCGGGCGCTTGAAGAAGCTGCGCTCAGGAGGGGCGGGGGTCGCCATCAGTCACTCGCTCGGGAACTTTCTCGGATTCAGATGGCTCGGGCTTTTGCGCGGGCCCGGCGGCCGTAAAATCGGCTCCGATGAGATAGGGATCGTTGCCCGGATCTTTTCGCGCGTCCGGGCGGCGGAGATCGGGGTCGGGTACGTCCTCGACGCGCGGGGTTTCCGGCTGGGGCGCGAGCGCAGCGGCGTTCGGCGGATTCGACGGCACGGTTCCCGGCGACGCAGGAGCGGATTGCGGCGCAGCCACGGGCGCGGGAGACGGGGCCGGCGTCGGCGCGGCGATGCGGCGCGCGTCGGCTTCGCGTTCGAGGTCGCGGAGGTGGCCTTCGAAAGTGGAGCGCAGATCGCCGGTATGACGGCGGAACTCGGCCATCACCTTGCCGAGGTTGCGCGCGAGCTCAGGCAGTTTTTCAGGCCCAAAAACGACCAGCGCGACGACGAAGATGATGATCAGATGAGGGATGCTAAGCATTCGAGATCGAGCGGCCGCGATTTCCCCGCTATTTTTGAATCATAGAAGAGGCTCACGGGTGTGTCAAACGCGCGATTGATTGATCAATTAGGCGGGCGAACGATCGCGGTAGATGGGCGGCATCCCGCCAAGCGTGTGCGCCGGGCATGGCGTGCCATGCCCCTACAGAAACGATCTCGGAGGGCGCGAGTGGCGGATGGGTAAAGGCGAGACACGGCACGGTATGCGCGCAGAATCCGGCTCGGCGGGGCGAAGGGGCGGTTCGGCTGAGTATGCTATACTGCGATTCGAGGGCGGAAAGAGGTCGCATGGAATTATCGCATTCTTCAACTCCCGAACATCCTAAGGAACCGAATTCCTCGACACCATCGACGCGCGGAATGGTGCTATTCGCGGTCGTTCTGATCGTGTCGGCGCTGCTGGGCGGGTTTGTCTATGGGCCGCAGGCGCGTGCGACGGCGGCGAGTTCGGACGACCTGCAGGATTCGGTGAAGAGCTTCACGCGCGTTCTGTCGGTGGTCGAGCGGAATTATGCCGACCCGGTGGACACAGACAAGGCGATTTACGACGGCGCGATTCCCGGGATGCTGCACGTCCTCGATCCCCACTCCAACTTTTTCGATCCCAAGCAGTACGCGCTGTTCCGCGAGGAGCAAGAGGGCAAGTATTACGGCGTCGGAATGGTGGTGGCGCAGCGCGACAACCAGACCGTGGTGCAATCGCCGTTCGTCAACTCGCCTGCGTATAAGGCCGGCATCCGTCCCGGGGACATCATTCTCAAGGTCGACGGAAAGAACTGCACGGGACTGACCACGACCGAAGTGGCCGACATGCTGAAGGGCGCGAAGGGGACGCCGGTCCACATCTCACTCGGACGCGAGGGCTGGGACCAGCCGATCGAAGTGACCGTAGTGCGCGACGAGATTCCCCGCCCCGGCGTCGAATTTTTCGAGATGGTGAAACCGGGAATCGGATACGTACGCGTGTTCACGTTTAATGAGACCACAGACAGCGATCTGACCGACGCGCTGAAGCAACTGGACGTTTCCAAGCTCGACGGCCTGATCATTGACCTACGAAACAACGGCGGAGGGTTGCTAAACCAGGCGGTGGGGATGGCGGACACGTTCCTCGACAAGGGCGAACTGGTGGTGTCGCACCGAGGGCGCGCGTCAGCGGAGCATTCCTATTACGCCGTACGCGGAAACCAGGGTGTCGAGGTGCCGGTGGTGGTGCTGGTGAACGGGCAAAGCGCTTCGGCTTCGGAGATCGTCTCCGGCGCGATTCAGGATCACGACCGCGGGCTGATCGTGGGCGAGACGAGCTTCGGGAAAGGCCTCGTGCAGACGCAGTACCCGCTGAGCGAGGAGACGGCGCTGCTGTTGACGACGGCGCGGTATTACACACCGAGCGGACGGTTGATCCAGCGCGACTACAAGAATCAGACTCTCTACGACTATCACTACAATCCGCAGCCGCCCAAGGCACCGGAAGTAAAGCTGACCGATACGGGCCGCCAGGTATTCGGGCAGGGCGGAATTACGCCGGACGTGACGGCTGCTACGCCGAAGCCGGATGATTTCGAGGATCTGCTCGAGCGCCGCAACGTGTTCTATCCGTTGCCGCAGGGCGTGGGCGATTTCGTGCGGTTCTATCTCGGACAGAAACCGAACATCACCAAGGATTTCGTGGCGGACGACGCGGTGATCGCGCAGCTACGAAAGTTTCTTGCCACGCAGAGCATCGCCGTAACCGATGAGCAGATTCAGAAGGATCTCCCGTGGATCAAGTGGGAGATCAAGCGCGAAGTGTTCACCACGGTTTTCGGATTGAACGACGGATACAAGGTCGCGCTCGAATACGACCCGCAGCTCGACAAGGCGATCGCGTCCATTCCGCTGGCGAAGGCGCTGTATGCGAACGCGCGAAAGATCGTGGCGCAACGCCAGTCGGGCATACAGCAGTAGGCGTGGTCGTTTCCTAGGATTGAATTCCCTTCCAGTGCGAGGCTTCGCCGAGGTCCGCCAACTTCCCCATCTGCAAATATCCCGTCGATTAGGCCGGCGGGTTACTTTGCCTGCTTGGAATCGAGGGCGGCGAGCGTGCTCCTCGTGTCAGGCGCGTCCGGAGCGTTCGGTGCCGCCTTCAGGTACAAGTGAAGTTGCGCGCTTTCAGAATGTGTGTCGCCTTTCGCGGCATATATCTGAGCGAGCAAGAGGTGAAGCTGCGGAAGATGGTGCCAGGTGTCGAGCTGTACGGCTGCTAGCGCACTCGTCTCGGCATCGGCCAAATTCTGGAAATGCAAATCGGCGCTGGCGGAGTAGTAGAGCGAGTATGGATTATTCACCGGGTCGATCGCGAGGGCTTGTTTCGACAGCTCCGAAACCTGCTTCCAGTCATCATCGGTAGCCGCAAATTCCGCAAGGCACAAATAGGGCGCGACGTACTTGGGATCGAGAGTGCTCGCCTGGGAGCAGGCTTTGCGTGCATCATCCCGCTTGTGCTCACCGTCGAGCGTCTGGCCCAGTACGACCCACGCGGCAGCGTAGTCGGCGTACTCCGCGATCGCCGCGCGCAAATGATCTTCCGCGAGCGGGTATCGCTTGTCCTTGTAGGCCGAGCAGCCCTTCTGAAACTCGGAGCTGGCTTTTCCCGGTATCGCGAGCCTGGCAACACTGACGGTGGGGCTGCGAACGCCGGATTCCGTCCACGAATTGCATGCCTCCGCATCCACCGATTCTATGGCGCTGGGCGGCACGGGACGCATGGTCGGATCGATGATCCTCGGCGGAAATCCATCCATCGAGTCACTAGGCTCGAACATGGGTGGCGAGTTCCCGGAAGGCACAGGTGCGGGCGGAACTCCGCCGCCGGAAGGAGCGGCTGGCGGGTGCTGCGCCAGTGCTGACGCGGCTAGAATGCTGAGTGGCAGGACGACACGCGCGGCAAGCCCGCATAGGCGACGCACGATCCGCACGAAAACCAAGGGGCTAGCGTGTAACCTGCTGGAAGGCGGAAAACCGTGCTGTGTTCCCGCTGGTGCCACAATGCCTCAATCGTAATCCAGATTCCGGAAGATGGCGCAAATACTTTCTTTGAGTTTGGCTCCGCTCGTCGATCAAGTCCGGACGCCCAACGGCCGATAAAGCCAATGCGGTTCTCTTGCATAGCACTAAGTCGTTTGAAAACAGCAGGCGCATTCGTCAATCCGGCAGCGCGATTTGCGAAACAGATTAACACCGCAGCCTAATACATAATCCGAGCCCGGCTGCCCGGATCGCTCGAAAGAGGAATCATGGATCAGACGCAACAGCCTCCGCAACCGCAGCCGGCTTCCGCGAAGCCCGCAACTCCTCCGGCCGGGCCGGTGCCTACCGCAAACCTCATCGCTTCGATGCTGAAGGCGTCGGCAAAGATCAGCGATCTGATTTTTTCGCCCGGGCGAGCGCCGCAGGTGGAGACGGGCGGCCAGCTGATTCAATTGAAGATTCCGGGCGTCGGAATGCTGGGATCGGAGGACACCGCACGGATCGCAGCGGACCTGATCGGACGAAACGCGCATGCGGTGGAAAAGCTGAAGCAAGAAGGCTCGTGCGACATTTCCTACAGTTTGCCAAAGGTGTCGCGGTTTCGCGTGAACATTTTCACGCAACGAGGAAGCTGCGCGATCGTGATGCGCGTGATCGCAAGCGACGTGCCGGACTTCAAGGCCCTGCATCTGCCGGCACAATTGGCGGAAGCCGCCGAATTGCGGCCGGGAATCGTCCTAGTGACGGGACCGACCGGAAGCGGGAAATCCTCGACGCTGGCCGCGCTGGTGAACAAGATCAACGAAGAGAAGGCTTGCCACATCATCACGATCGAGGACCCGATCGAGTTCCTGCACGCGCACAAGCGAGCCACGGTGCACCAACGGGAGTTGCATACGGATGCGCCTAGCTTCGCGCTCGCGCTGCGCGCAGCGCTGCGTCAGGCGCCGAAGCTGATTCTAGTCGGCGAAATGCGGGACCGCGAGACGATCGAAGTGGCGCTCGAAGCGGCCGAGACGGGACACCTGGTGTACTCGACGCTGCACACGATCGACGCTTCGAAGACGGTCGAGCGCATCATCGGAGCGTTTCCGCTGGGAGACCAGAATGCGGTGCGGGCGCGGCTCGCGAAAACATTTCGATACATCGTTTCTCAACGGCTGATTCCTCGGCAGGACGGCGCCGGGCGCGTGGCGGCATTCGAGATTTTGAAATCGACGCTGCGCACGCGCGAGTACGTCCAAAAGGGCGAAGGCGAGGGGAAAACGCTGCTCGACGCCATGCGTGACGGGTCGACAGAAGGAATGCAGTATTTCGATCACGAAATCGAGAAGCTGATTCGCGCGAGCGTCGTCGATATCCAGACGGGCCTTTCCTACGCCACGAACGCCGGAAACCTGCGGCTCGAGCTCGCCGATCTGATCGAGCCTCAGAACGAAAGCCCTGCAATCGAAAGCGCGCCAGCGCCGAGCGCAAGTCCAAAGAGAGAATCCAGCCACACGATGGATCCGGAATTCGAACGCACGTAAGCGGATACAAGCTATCTCATAAATCGAAGTGGACAGAATGTGAACTGTCCTCAGGGGCTAAAGCCCCTTTTTTCGGCCCTTTAGTGTCGGAGCTAAAGCTCCGACCCCCTAAAAACCATTTATTGGGATGACTTCTACGGAGAAACCGAAGCCACAAATTAGGAATTGAAACGCCTCACTGGCGGCCGAGAAAGACTGGTGGACGTGGCCGGGCTCGAACCGGCGACCTCCTCGTTGCGAACGAGGCGCTCTCCCAACTGAGCTACACGCCCACTGCGTTTTTTATCTTAGCAAACCGGAGAAGCGCAGCCAATTGGGTTTCCCTAGCCGCGTCGCACGATTTAACAGCAATACTTCACCCCGGGGGCAGCGCATTGATAACCGCTTGCATCGAGGTCCTAATCCCTGTCCAGGTTTGGGTGATTGGTCCCAGCGAGATAGCTTTCAAAAGCTTGTCATTGGGAACTTGAGATTTTGCATCTTGGAGAATGGTGATTGCGGCGTTCACGGTGTTGGCATCTACTTTCGGGAGGTCGCGGCCTTCCCAAGCCAGCGCCTTGTCACAGGTCTCCATTACGCCGCGCGCCCTTTCCGATAATGAAGCCATTTGGCTCCTTCCTTTCCACGGTGCGGGTTCGCCGCGTCCATGCGCGGAAGGATAGCACTCTCAGCGCGGCGCTTCTGTGATCTTCAAATCGTTCTTGCGTGTGGATGCTCGCGCAAGACCGTTCCCAACCGAAGGCGAGACGGCTCCGTATTAAAACGTAGGGAGACCGCCTACATGGTGCTCATCGGCAGTTTCCTGATTTTGTTGTCATGGATAAGACTAAGCCGACGGATTGAATGAAAGCTGGATCCGCGCCACTCGTGGGACGGCTCGGGCCGTCTCTGTTTTGCCTCCAAGTCGCGTCCGCTACTGAGTCGATGGCGCTGCGGTTCATTGCCAGCGGCACGTCCACGAAAGAAGCGGCGTGTGCCGTGAATAAACTTCAGGACAACTTTGTACTAATCGTGAGCGCCCGCATCAGGGATTCCCGATCCTTCATTTCGACCCCGGCATAGTGCACTATGATGGGCTCAAAAACTTCTGCCGAGTAGGCAACATTTTCCATTCTCCCAAGGCACGGAAGCGAATTCCATTCCAGGGGAAGCCAGTCGACCTTTTCAAGGATTTGCTCTTCCAGCGTGTTGTCAGCCACGTTCCCAGTCAACTCAAATCGATAGCCAAGCAAGTCCAACACAGCTGCATTTTCCCACCAAGGGTGACTTATATACTTTGTCATCTGCCAGACGCTGTTTAGAAACCTTTGTGACCATTCCGATTTTCTGATCAGAAAGACACCCGTGTTTGGCCGCTCGACGTACACCACGATGCCTGGACTGGGCCGCGCCTTTTGAATTTGGTGCGAAACAAGGTAAAGATCCTTTCCATCCTTCACGACCTCCGCAATATTCCGATCTGTTCGAACAAAACAAGCATCGGCATCTACCCAGAGCAGGAAGTCAGCGTCGCATTTCGCAAACTGATCGGCGATTACTGCGATTTTCCCCCAGGCCGGAGGCCGATCGATGGCAGGTACGGGCAGAATCTCGTAATCAAGCCCGTTTGCTGCGGCATACACGGCAATGGACTTAGCGGCAATGTCGCCGACGCTCGCAAATTGTTGATCATAGGCGGTAATGACTTTAATCTTGCTCATGAGGTCTTTCCCTCAGTTTGATGTCTAGCGCACAGCAAAAGCAGGCGTCGGATCCAAGACGCGCTAAACCTGCCGGGCGATCTCGCCCGGTCGAGCTACTTTCGCGTAATTAGCATTCGGAGATTGACGGCTATTTTCGAGTCCTGCGTAGCCTCGCCATTTCAAGAGCTTTCCCACAGACCGCGGCAAGACTTTCGACAGCGAGCGCTGGGCAGATGCGCGAAGTTGTCCCCGGTCTAGTTCGTAGTTCGGTACCACCCAGGTGTTACAGAAGCACGTTATTTGCCAATGTGAATTAGCGTTTGTTCATCCGGAACAGATCCCTCACACCGGTCAGATTGCGAGTTCGGGATGGCAGCATTAGGGTCAGGCTACCGCGCGTGCACACACCGGCCTTAGCCTTCAAACTCCTGCTCAGGCTCCAGAAGCCGGTCGCCGTCGCGCGCGATCCACACATACAACGTGGGCAAAATCATAATGCTCATCACCAGATTGACCATCAGGCCGCCCACGATGACGATCGCGAAGGGCCGCTGGGAATCGGAGCCAATGGCGTGGGATGTCGCGGCGGGCAGCAAACCCAGCGTCGCCACCAACATCGTCATCATGATCGGGCGAAGCCTTAAAACCGCCCCTTCGATCGCGGCATCTTCGATCGTACGTCCCAGGACTCGGAGCTGATTAATATATTCGAGCATGATGACGCCTGTTTGAACGGAGACTCCGAAAAGCGCCAAGAAGCCCACACCTGAGGAAACGCTGAAGTGCGTTCCGGTGACAAGCAGCGCCAGCAGCCCGCCGACACTGGCCATGGCGACGGTAGCGAGAATGAGCGCGGCCCACTTCGCGGAACGAAACATCGTGTAAAGAATGAGGAAAATCACCAGGATCGTCAGCGGGACAATGATGAGCAGGCGTGCCTGGGCGCGCTTTTCACTTTCGTATTCGCCTTCCCAATCGATGTGGTAGCCGCGCGGCAGTTGAACTTGCGCGTTTACCTTGCTAATGGCTTCCTCGACCGCGCCGCCCAGGTCGCGGCCGCGCACGCTGTACTTGATCGCAACGTAGCGCTGGTTTCCTTCGCGGTAGATTTCGGAACCGCCGTCGCGTTCTTCGATCTTGCAGAGTTGAGCGAGAGAGACACGTTCGCCGGATGGGGACAATAAACGAATGTTCTCGATGGCTTCCTTCGTTGTGCGGTACTGCGGGAGGTAGCGCAGCACCAGGTCGTATCGCGCTTCGCCCTGGAGTACTTGGGTGAGAGCATTGCCTCCGACAGCGGTTTGGACGGCGTCCTGGATGTCGGCGACGTTGATCTGATAACGCGCGGCCTGATCGCGGTCAACCTGGAAGTTGATGTTCGGCTGTCCGAGAGCGCGAAAGACGCCGAGGTCTTCGATTCCCTTTACCTGACGCATCACGCCGACGATTTGATCGGCTTTGTCCTCGAGAACCTTTAGGTCGTCTCCATACACCTTGGTGGCGAGCTCGCCCTTTACACCGCTGACCGCCTCCTCCATGTTGTCTTCAATGGGCTGAGAAAATCCCCAGACGACACCGGGGATTTTGTTGAGTTCCCGATTCATGGCGGCAATCAGCTCATCTTTGTCCTGATGAAAAATGGGCCGCCACTCTTCTTTCGGTTTCAAATCCACAAAATATTCTGTATTGAAGAAGCCTGTGGTGTCTGTGCCGTCATCTGGACGCCCAACCTGGCTGGTACACTGAGGAACTTCGGGAAACGAGCAAAGTAGCAAGCGGGCCTGGTTGGATACCCGAATACCTTCACTCGGCCCGGTGCTGGAAGCAAGGGTGCCGCGCACCCAAAGCGCCCCCTCGTCCAGGTGCGGAAGAAACTCGGAACCGATGACTCCGCCGAACATGAGAAACAAAGCGACACACAGGCCCAAAAAAGCAATTCCCAAAATCACGCGGCGATGACCTATTGCCCATCGAACTGCCTTGCGATACCGCTCTGTGAGAAAGATCATCACTGGGTTGCGCCACTCTCGCATAGGTCCGGAAAGCAGAAAGCTTGCGAGCACAGGCGCGACCAGCATGGAAAATAACAATGCGCCTAGCAGAGCAAACGCCACGGTCCATGCCATGGGCTTGAACAGGCGCCCTTCCACTCGCTGAAGCGTGAAGATCGGCAGGTATGCCGTGACGATGATGGCGATTGCGTAAAAAACCGGGCGCTGGACTTCGTGCGCGGCCTCGCGGATCACCTCCAACGTGGTTTTCGGAGCGTTCGCTTTTTGGCGCAGGTGCAAATGGCGAACGAGGTTTTCGACCATCACTACCGCGCCATCCACGACCATTCCGAAATCCAAAGCGCCGAGAGACAGTAAATTCGCGGGAATGCCTTTTAGGTTGAGGCACGTAGCTGCGAACAAGAGCGCAAACGGGATCGTAAGAGCGACAATGATTGCTCCGCGAATGTTTCCGAGAAACAGAAAGAGAACGATCACGACCAGAATGATCCCTTCCGTCAGGTTGTGGAGCACCGTATGCGTCGTGTAGTGCACCAGATCGCTGCGGTCGATGAAAGGAATCACCTTTACGCCGGAAGGTAAAATGTGATCATTGAGCTCCTGGACCTTTGTGTGGATTCCCGCGAGCGCTTCGTCCGCATTCGCGCCTTTGCGCAAGAGGACGATGCCTGAAACCACATCGTCGTTATCGATGACTTTGCCGTCTTCGCGATGAATTGCCCGGGCAAACTGGCCCAGCCGGATCTTCGGGCCTTGCGAAACGACCGCGATGTCCCTGATGTGCAACGGAGTGCCGTTCTTTGCGGTGATAACGGTCTTTTCAATGTCCTGCGCATTTGTGACGAGGCCAACTTCCCGAAGATTGACCTGCTGCAGGCCGGATTCGATAAAGCTCCCGCCGGCATTCGCGTTGTTGTTCGTGAGCTGCTGCTCGACCTGAGCCAGACTGAGTCCGTAGGAGATCAGCTTATTAGGGTCCACGCGAACCTGATATTCGCGGGTCGGACCACCAAAGCTCGCCACATCGACAACGTCAGGTACAGCCTTGAAGTTTTTCTCGACGACCCAGTCCTCGATCGACTTCAACTCCATGACGTCATATTCGGGATTATTGCTGTGCAGCGTGAAAAAGTAGATTTGACCGACGGGGCTCCAGTCGGTGCCCATTTGGGGCGCGACTCCAGGGGGCAGCGTAACCTGCGAAAGTCGCTCGAGAACCCGCTCCCGATCCCAGGCGTTTTCCTCTTCATCGTCGAAAATCAACTTGATGTCGGAAAGTCCAAAGAGGGAGAACGAGCGCAAATGCGTGACGTGAGGAATCCCGTTCATCACGATTTCCAGAGGAATCGTGACCTGCTGCTCGATCTGTTCCGCGGAAATTCCGGGCCACTGCGTGATGATCTCAACGTAGTTGTCCGCCACATCGGGATACGCTTCGACTGGAAGTTGATGAAAAGAAATCGCGCCCCAGCCGAATAGCAGGAGGGCTGCCGCGAGAACGAGAAAGCGATTCTCCAGCGCGAAGTCTACGAACTTACGAATCATTTGCGATTCCCCGTCGTGGGTTCAGCGCTTAGGGTTTCACTCATTGTCGACCGTGTTCTGAAGGGCAAGGGCGCTGGTTACGACCTCTTGGCCCGGTTGCAACCCGGACAGAACCTCCTGCATTCGATTCGGGAGAGTATCTCCGCTTACGACTTCAAGCCGGCGGAACTTGTTTCCGTCGGATGGTACGTATACCCAATCGTGATCGTGCAGGTGCAAAATTGCCGATGCGGGGACGGCTGCGTGCACTTCGTTCTTCAAGCCATGAAACGTGGCCGTCGCAAACATGCCGACGCGCATCAGCCCCGGATTTTTCACCTCGATGCGCACCTTGGCCGCGCGAATACTCGGATCGAGAATCTCGCCGATATTGCTGATCGTCCCTTTGAGGACCTGGCCCGGATAGGCATTTAGCCGGATGTCGGCCACTTCACCGAGATGCACTTTGGGGAGATCGTTTTCGTATACATCGCAGACCACCCAGACGTTGGACAGATCGGAGATCGTGAACGGGTTCGGGGAAGACAATCCCTGCACGCCAGAAGCATTCGTAACTTCCTGGTCCGTAATCACGCCCGAGACGGGTGCGACGATGTCGACGATTCCGCTGGGATGATCGGGATCATTGCCAAGTAGCCGAAGATGCTCTTCCGTGGTTTCGACATCGACTTTGGCTTTGTCTTCCGTGTCTTGCGCAATCTGAAGATCGTTCAAAGAGCTTGCGCCGTGGGCGTAAAGATCCTTCGCTCGGTCGAGTTGCGTGCGCGCCAGGATTTCGTCCGCCAGAGCTTTTCGGTAATCCGAATAGCCTGCGGAAACGTCGTCGCTTCGCACACGCAGCAGGATCTGGCCCTTCTGCACCGTGTCGCCGAGGCGCGCACGAATATCGACGACACGCCCGGAGGCCAGTGAAACAACGGGCACCGTTCGCGCAATGTCCGGGCTCACCACACCGGTTACTACCAATTGCGAGGCGGCATCGTGTTCGACCGCGGCAGTCAGGGGGTACTGCTCGGGATGGTCCACTTGAACCGCGCTCAGATCCCCTACCTCAACGACCTGCGTCGGCGGGGGCGCCTCCGCCGACGAATTGCTCTTCCCGTTGCCGCAGCCAGAAGCCGCGAGGGCCGCCATCAGCCCGAAAATCGCAAGAATCGATTTCATTTGTGAAACTCCGTCGCCCCGCGCGAGGATTTCTGTAGACGCGGTGGACGACCTTGGGAACCCGGGTGAATCGTTGGATGACCCGGCGAAAGAGCCGGCGGCATCAAAAAGGGCTTGAGACGAAGCTATAGAGAAGCAGGAGGTGCGCGGGCCGAAATACAATCCGAAGAGAAGCACGCCGGCGGGGACGCCGCAGGCAGAACGACTGTTGCAACGACATGAAACGAACCGAGATCGAGAGCGTGCGACAGCGTCGCGACGCTTAGAGATGGCGAAGTTTTCGCGTCGTGCCGCGCGGCGTGCGCGTCACTGGACATCAGCGCCCCCCGGCGGTTCCCGAGGTCTCCGTCGAAAAGAATCAGATCCGAGTGCAGGTCGTCGGAGAGCGAGACGGCGAAGAAAAGGAAAATCAGCGCGCAGGCAAACGCCGTCCACTCCTGGAGCGGAGCGCGGCGCACCCGGCGCTTTTCGTGCACCCAGACGCCGCGCCAAACGGCCAGACCGCAGAGCGCGATCAGCATCCAGGCGAGATTGAGAAATAGCTCCATCGCTCTTTGAATCTACTATGAGACGTATGCGAGCGGCAATCGGTTCTGGCGTTGATGATGACCGGAACAGAACGGCGGCGTTAAGGAAGGATACGCGTTTGAAGCGGGGAGGACGAGGGTGAAGGATCGAGATGGATGGCGGCATCGGGCCAAGAATCCGCGCTGGATACGGCGGGCGGCCATAATGGAGGCACGCGGTTCGTGCGAGGACGCGGCGCGGGTGCGCCGATGCCCGTATAATTGAAGACATGCCGGTCAAGCTGATTGCAATGGACATCGACGGGACGCTGCTCGACAGCCGCGGACAGCTCCCCGAAGAAAATGCGCTGGCGATTGGCGAAGCAGCCGCGCGCGGCATCGAGATCGTTATCGTGACCGGGCGGAGATTTCATCCCGCTCGATCGATTGCGGAGCAGTTGCCGTGCGACGTGGCGCTGATCGTCAGCAACGGCGCGCTTGTGAAATCGCGTTCGGGCGAGACTCATCTGCGCTCGCTGCTGCCCATCGAGACGGCGCGCCATGTGATCGACGCAACCGGCGAATTCCGGCGCTGCCAGGGCGTGATTTTCGACCGTCCTGCCGAGCGGCAGGTGATCTTCGAGCGAATCGACTGGGAAGGGCCGTTCATCGGGCCGTACCTGCGCCGGCACCGGCATCAGGTGGCGGAGGTGGCGCCGCTCGCGGCGTGCCTCGAGATGGAAGATCCCGTGGAGATCATGTTCATCGGCGAATGCGAGATGATTCGCGGCGCGCTGCGCACGCTCGAGACGCATGCGCGCAGCCGCGAGTACACGCTGGCCTTGACCGAGTACGAAGAGCGTGGCATGTCCATGCTCGACGTGCTGCAACGCGGCGTGACAAAGGGCGCGGCCCTGGCCGAATGGGCGCGCAGGCGCGGGATCGTGCGCGAAAGCGTGATGGCCATCGGCGACAATTGGAACGACCGCGAAATGCTCGAATACGCCGGCGTGCCGGTGGTCATGGGCAATAGCGTTCCAGAGTTGAAAACGCTCGGCTGGAAGGTTACGCTCTCGAACGACGACTGCGGGGTGGCAGACGCCATTCGCACGTACGCACTCGATCCAAACGGAAGAGATTGATCGACTAGGGGGAATTCGATGAAGACTCGCGATTTGATCGGGACAGGAGTGTTGTGTATTGCGTGTTTGCTGGGCGGCGGAGCGGCACGGGCGCAGCAGGGTCCTCCGCCGGGCGGCCCGCCGATGGCTCAAGGGCCGGCGACGATCACGTCCGTGCTGGATACGCAGCTTTCGATCGAAGAGCGCGAGATCATCGGCGCGGCTGACGCCATGCCGGAAGACAAATACTCGTTCGCGCCGACGAATGGAGAGTTCAAGGGCGTGCGGACGTTTGCGCAGGAAGTGAAGCACATCGCGACGGTGAACAATCGCTTCTTCGGCTCAATTCTCGGTCAACCTCAGACAACTCCCGGCTCGCAGTTCGAAGCCGAAAACGGCACTGATGACATTCAGACAAAGGCGCAGATTTTGCAATACCTGCGCGATTCGTTCGCGCTCGGACACAAGGCCATCGCCACGATCAACGCGGACAACGCCTATGTCGTGATGAAGACGCCGCCGACGCCGTTCTTGCGAACGCCCGCGGCGATCATTGTGTTCGACTGCGCACACTCGATGGACCACTACGGCCAGATCGTCGAATATCTGCGAGACAATGGAATCGTGCCGCCGGCAAGCCGTCAGCGGCCTCCAGCGAATCCACCAGCAAAATGAAACCCGCGTTTAATTCCATGCCCTGCGCCGCCGCGTTCGCTCTGATCGTGGCGGCTGGGGCGTTTGCGGCACCAGTCGCACGCGGCGATTACGCCGTGCTGCGCTCGGGTGCGAGGCTTCACGTGACCGGGTACGAGGTCGATGGCGAGCGCGTGCGCCTCACGGTGGCGGGTGGGACGATTGAAATTTCCACGGGCGATTTGATCGACGTCGAGCCGGAGGATCAATTCCCCGCCCCGCCGCCCGCGGATGTCGATTTCGGCGTGCGTTACGAGAAACTGATTCACGCGGCCGCGCAAAAGCATGGCGTCGACGAAAAGCTCATCGCGCACGTGATCGCGGCCGAGTCGAATTTCGATCCCAAGGCGGTTTCCCGGAAGCGCGCGCTCGGATTGATGCAGTTGCTGCCGGAGACGGCGGCGCATTACGCGGTGGGCAATGTCTTCGACCCGGCGCAGAACATCGACGGTGGGACTCATTACTTGAAGGACCTGCTCGCGCGGTACAGCGGCAATCTCCGCCTCGCGCTCGCGGCCTATAACGCGGGACCGGAAATGGTCGATCGCTATGGCGGCGTGCCGCCGTTTCGCGAGACGCAAAATTACGTGAGGGAGATTCTGGCCAGCCTCGCTATCCAAATCCCCAAGTAAGCATTCGCGGTGGCGCTGCCGAAGCGCCAACCCAACGAGATATTTGGTCTGCGCACCGCGGATGCCGTCCGCGTAATTTCATCCGGCCACGGCACGGCTGAGCGGGTCCAGCCCGATCCCACGTGGGGAGAGACGCTCCGCTCAGCCGTTGCGAGCCGTCATTGAAGTTCAAACTTCTGCTACCAATAGATCGTTTCCTCTATGTTGTGACGATCGCGTGAGGGGCTGCTTCAGCGACTTGGGGGAACCTCAGGGAGGCAGAGGTTGTGGGTTGAGCTCGATCGGGCCCGGAGTCCTTGGTCTCAATGTCAGGGTCTTGACGGCACCGATTTTCTTTCCTCGCTTGAGGCGCTTGCTTGCCTTCTTGCTCTTCTTTGCAGCCATCTGGTTTCTCCTTCTCAGTGAGATTGCCCGCTGGGGCGACCATTTTGCTGACGTGCAAGTGGCGCGCCAATCGTAACCGAGGAGCCCGCCGAATGCTATCTCCTCGGCTTTCTTGGGGATGCCACGGTTCGGTCCGATAGAACGAGGCTCGACAATTCAACCAAACATTGACTTTGTCAATAATCTCTGAATTATTCAACTCGTCTGTCGATCGCACAGCTGACCGTCAAAAACAGATAGAGCTGCTTTGAAAATTCGGCGGGAGTCGGTAGGTTAATAAGCGTACAGAACTTGTCGAGTGCCAGACCAGAGCACATGCCATGGCAAGGAATGCCCTACAGAACAGCCATGAGAACATGGCTGCTTTCGTGAGCGAAAGCGCGGCCCCGCTGCTTCTCCATTTCGCTTTCAGCGTCCAACGTTAAGAATCAGCGTGGCCCGGCGGGCATGTTTTTCACCAGCCAATCGGAGATGTTCCTGGCGTAGGCTTCTGCGATCGGGCCTGGCGTCAAATAGTGGCTCGCGCCCGGGACCCAGATTAGGTCGCGCTGCGGCGACGCTGTCAGGCTGTCGTAAATCGTCTTTGCATTCGGCGGAAAAGAAATCTCGTCCTTGTCTCCGTGGATCACCAGCGCTGGAACCTTGATCTGTGGTCCGTATCGAATCGAGCTTGGCGCGCTCTTATCGCTTGGCGCGCCGAAGAAGCCGATCATGGCCTGCGCAGTCCCCATGAAAGATCGCCCGCCCGGAAACCAATCTTCGAACGCGATCGGTTCCTGCCCCTTGCCTTGCGCGACAAGCGCGCGGGCGTGCTTGAGCATGTCCTCAAGGCGCTGCCGGTCCGCTTCGGACGACCGGATTTGAAACTCCAGATAAGGCGACGGGATCGAGGCGATGAAGCCGACAGCCTTGATCGCGGGATCGT